>Ga0208626_1000033_pt1 | contig 88387 bp, 62 predicted proteins | sample LakWasMet10_HOW4_2_FD_183860 | JGI IMG/M metagenome (GOLD analysis project Ga0208626, IMG submission 183860) | Freshwater sediment methanotrophic microbial communities from Lake Washington under simulated oxygen tension - Sediment Metagenome... | ecosystem: Environmental > Aquatic > Freshwater >... | reverse complement strand
CCATGTTTAAAGAGAATCGATTTGGCGACTGGTAATATCACTAAAATTGATTCTTCAACTATCGGTGCATATGATTATGGTGCAGTGTTTAACAATGAATATTATTTCTGTACTCCATATGGACCAGGTTCTCAAGGTATAAGTAGTGTTTACAAAGTGAGCGACAATGGTACAAAGACGCTTTTGTATACAGAGACTGCATCGAATAAAAATTTTGTTAGGATTGTAGGCGTTACTCCAAATGGTGTGATTGCAATCATGGCAACAACAAGTGTTGGTGCGGAGTACGTTTCTATTTCAGGAGGAGTTGCAACATCATTAAATTTAAATACAGTTTCAAATTCTTTGCCATGTGGAAATGTAGGCGTTGGAACTTCTCGAACAGCAGAAACACGTGTTTATTTCGAAACGTTGGATACATTGTATACAGTAAATTCAACAAATAAAGCATTATGGGTAACAGATGGAACGTTAGTTGGCACAGTAAAGGTATTAGGGGGACCACCAACTACTTTTGCAATAGATAATTTGTCGACTCAATTTACAGGCAGTGCAGAGCATTGTGGTGATGATTTACATTTTGCTGGAAAAAATGGCTCGAATGCAACTCGACTAATTTCAGTCAATGGATCAAATTACACTGTACAAACGAATAGTTTTGGTTTACCGAGTACTCAGCCTTCTATTTTAAAAACAGCTAGTGGAATTGAAATGATTGGAAGTCCTTTACCTACTTCGAGTGCTGAGAAAGCTATTTTTAAAGTAAGTTGCTCTTCCATAACAGGGATATTAGAAATTGGTAATATTGATAATGAAATAATGGTTTATCCTAATCCTACAAATGATGAATTATTTATTGAAACGAATTTTAATTATAATTTAATAGAAGTGTATACGGCTCAAGGACGTTTGATGCAATCGAACATTTCTTCAATTAAAAAAATAGATGTGTCTGATTTGAATAATGGACTTTATATCATTATGCTTACTGATAAAAATGGAAATCGTCAAGTGCAGCGTTTTGTAAAGACAAATTAAATTTTTAAATAAAATAGATTAATAAGCTTCCCTCAAAAGGGGAAGTTTTTTTTTGCCTTGAAAATTTAAGAGAGATATTTCGAGTGCTTTTTCTTTTATTTTTCATTGTTTTTTTTATTTTTACGTCAACAAAACAGTTTTGATACGTTAGGCTTATGACAATTGTAATTTATACTGTTTATTAATAGCACTTATATATGGATATCAATTACAAAGAAACTACTTCAGCCGATTTTTTTTATACTCTTAATCAACGCGTTAATAATTTTTTTCAGTCAAAAAATTTATCTCCAAAAACAAATGCATTTGGTGTTTTTAAAGCGGTGTTGTTCTCACTAGTCTATTTAGGATTATATGCAGGAGTAATTTTTGCGGCAGGGAATAATGCATTGTTGCTCTTTTGTTTTGCATTAATGGGGTTTATACAAATTTGTATTGTTCTAAATTTGGGACATGAAGGCGTTCATAGTTCATTTTCTAATTCAAAAATTGTTAATTCTATTTTTGCATACACTTTTGATTTAATTGGATCTTCTGGATATTTATGGCGTATGCGTCATGTATATTCTCATCATCCCCATCCAATGATTCCTGAACATGATGTTGATATTCAACAAACAGGTTTGCTTACGTTCATGCCCATGAAAGAACCGAAATCGTTTTTTAAACACCAACATATTTATGTTCCTTTTTTATATTGTTTTTATACGTTGAATGCTATTTTTAAAAGAGATTGGGAAGATTTTTTCTCTAATAAAATTGGAACGAAGGTGGTGAAACATTCCCCTGCTGCTATATTTTCTTTTATTTTATCTAAAATCCTTTATTATACCTATTCATTGGTTTTGCCATTAATGCTATCTGGTTGTTATTGGCCAATTGTATTGCTTGGTTTTGTTTTGATGCATATAATGGCTAGTTTATCCGCAGCAGTTGCATTATTTCCTGCCCATTTATATGAAGACTCTATTTTTCCAGAGCCCAATGAAAAAGGAGAAATGAATACCGATTGGGCGCAACATCAAATGAGTGTTACTATGGATTTTGGAACCAATAAAAAGGCCGTTGCATTTTTCTTTGGTGGAATTAATTATCATATAGTTCATCATTTATTTCCTACAGTAGCTCATGTGCATTTTCCTGAAATCCAAAAAATTTTAGAAGCTACCGCCAAGGAGTTTAATGTAGAATACAAACATAAACCTTCTTTGCGGAAGGCATTATACTCCCACTGGCAGCTTCTAAAAAAGAACGGTGTTGCGCATATGAGTGAAATTTATTAGGTGAAATCAGGTCGAATGATTGTGTTGTTCTCTTACACTAGTATAAATGTCCGTCCTGTCTATTTATTCTTTTTTTATTGAATTCATTAATTCGATTGTTTTTTATATTATACCTTCTACATAACTACACCAATCACAAAAGAGAATTTCGTTTTATCCACTTTCAGATGTTTTTAAGAGAATTAAATGCCTATTCGGGGATTTAGACTGTGATAATAATCAGTATTCAAATTGATGAAAATCAGTTTTTGGGTATTTGTGTCTTCCCATATTTGTATTGTAAAATATTATGATATGACTCGAATAGTTTTTATTTCCTTTTTATTTTTTAGTCTGTTTAATACACCTTGCTTTTATGCTCAATGTAATATTGTAACATCTGGAAATGACATTAATGGAGTTGGTGGAACTGTTAGTTTTTCTGTTGGACAAATTGATTACACCACAAAGAATAGTTCGTCAGGAATTGTTACCGAAGGTGTTCAGCAACCATTTGAAATTCTTGTAATAACTGGTATCGAAAATACAACGGTTCATCTTCAGGCAATTGCTTATCCAAATCCAACAGTTAATCAACTAACACTTCGTATTGATGATGCAGCAAATATGTCAATAAGCTACATTTTAACGGACCTTAACGGAAAAATAATAGAAGAGAAAAAGATAAATGCAATATCAACTGAAATTCAAACAAAGGAATTAGCGATGGGTGTTTATTTTTTAAAAGTGGTTTCCGATAATAAAGAAGTGAAAGTATTTAAGATCATTAAAAACTAAATTATGAAAAAGATTATTACATTTTTATTCCTGATTGTTGCTGCAACTGTGTATGCACAAACTCCACAAAAAATGACCTATCAGGCTGTTGTGCGTGATGCAGGTGGTTTACTTGTTACTTCTTCTCCTGTTGGTATTCGTGTAAATATACTTCAAGGTAGTACAAGCGGAACAATTGTATTTACGGAAGACCATACAACTAGTACTAATGCAAATGGATTATTGGCTATTGAAATTGGTTCAATCAATTCGATGGCAACTATAAATTGGGCAAGTGGTCCTTATTTTATAGAAACTCAAATTGATCCCGCAGGTGGAATTAATTATACAATTTCAGGTGTTACACAATTATTGAGTGTGCCATATGCATTATATGCTGAAACATCAGGTAATTCTACACCAGGTCCTATTGGTGCAACTGGTGTGACCGGAGCAACAGGTGCCACAGGAAATAATGGATTGAATGGCGTTGATGGAGTAACGGGTTCAATAGGAGCACAAGGTGTAGCAGGTGTAACAGGAAGTACAGGAGCAACAGGGGCAACAGGTGTACAAGGTCTAGTAGGTGTAACAGGAAGTATAGGAGTAACAGGAATTACAGGAGCACAAGGTTTAGTAGGCTCAACAGGAAATCCAGGAGCAACTGGGGCAACAGGTGTACAAGGTCTAGTAGGTGTAACCGGAAGTATTGGAGCAACAGGAGCACAAGGTTTGGTTGGTGTGACAGGAAGTACTGGTGCAACGGGAGCAACCGGTGTACAAGGTTTGGTTGGTGTAACAGGAAGTACTGGTTCAACAGGAGCAACAGGATCACAAGGTTTGGTTGGTGTAACAGGAAATACGGGAACGAATGGAGTAACTGGCGCAACAGGAAGTACAGGCGCAACAGGAGTTCAAGGTTTGGTTGGAGTAACAGGAAGTACAGGTGCAACAGGAGCTGATGGTTCACTTAGTGCATGGTCTCGCATTGGAAATGCTGGTACCGTTGATGGAACTAATTTTATTGGCACAATAGACAATGTTGCACTTAACTTCAAAGTGGGGAATCAGAAGGCTGGGAGAATTGATAATTTTTCTTCCAAGAATTCTTTTTATGGTTTTCAAAGCGGCAATTCAGTTAGTGTAGGTCAAGATAATACAGCGATTGGTTATCAAACATTAAGTTTAAATTCAACTGGAAATCGAAATACAGCAAGTGGTAGTAATTCGCTATATTACAATACTGGTGATGACAATACTGCCTATGGTTATCAAGCATTATTTTCCAATACATCGGGAGTCGAAAATTGTGCATATGGTGTAACTGCTCTAAATCAAAACACAGTTGGAAATGGGAATACATCCATTGGCGTTAGAACTTTATTACAAAATATAAATGCATCTTATAGCACGGCTGTTGGTTACGAAGCATTGCAAAGGAATAACGCTAGTGCGAATACTGCCATGGGGTATAAGTCATTAAGTACAAACAACACTGGACAAAGTAATACAGCTATTGGTTCACATTCCTTATTTGCTAATACTACAGGTGGTAATAATACAGCCGTTGGTGGTGTTGCACTTTTTAATAATACCTTGGGTAATATGAATACAGCAACCGGGCATGAAGCGTTATCAAATAATACTAGTGGTTCTTCTAATACTGCCACTGGAGCATCGGCTCTTAAAGCAAATGAAATCGGTTCCTTTAATACAGCCAATGGATATCAAGCATTGTTTTTCAGTAATGGCAACTATAATGCAGCCTTTGGGTATGCCGCATTAATGACAACATCCTATAATACGGGTGATTATAATTCTGCAGTTGGAGCTCTTTCGATGTCAAACAATACAACTGGTAGCAATAATGTAGCCATAGGAAGCAGTGCCTTAAATTCTAATAGCTCTGGTTCTTATAATGTTGGTATTGGGAATAGAGCCGGGTATAATAATTTTACAGGTAGTTCGAATGTCTTTCTAGGATACAGAGCAGGTTACAATGAAACAGGATCGAATAAATTATACATAGCCAATAATGACGTAAATCCTCCACTTATTTATGGTGATTTTTTAAAATCTTTTATTGGTTTGGGAACAATCAATCCGAGAACGGCTCTAGAAGTTAATGGCTCAATATTCTCAACCGGATTCACATCTGCACCAGCATCAGGAGTAGGGCTTGAATTGTTGTACCATGCTGGTGTGGATAGAGCCATTGTTCAATCATATGATTATACATCTGCAATTTTTAAACCTATTGAGTTTAAATCCTCTATGTTTATTTTTTCAACAGGCAATGTAGGTATTGGAACAACATCGCCTACTGCAAAATTAGATGTTGCAGGTTCTGTTAAGATCGTTGATGGTACGCAAGCTGCCGGTAAAGTATTGACATCCGATGCAAATGGTTTGGCTAGCTGGCAAAGTTTACCATCAGTTCTTCCAGTGCATTATGTAGGGGAAAACTATGGAGGAGGAATCGTTTTTTTTGTATACGATAATGGTCAACATGGTTTAATTGCAGCAGTTTCAGATCAAAGTGCAGGAATTCAATCCTATAATGGAACATACCGTTACACAGGAAGCACTGGTGATGGGTTGGGAGCAGGAGCAATGAATACAACTTTAATTATTGCGGCACAAATGTCAGATAATCAGACAGGTAATTTTGCTGCTAAAGTATGTGCCGATTATTCTGTAATGGATGGAGGAGTATTATATGGCGACTGGTATTTGCCATCTAAATATGAGTTAAACTTAATGTACTTGCAAAAGAGTGTTATCGGAAATTTTGCTAGTTTTTATTATAGAAGTTCAACAGAATATGATGGAACAACTATCTGGGGGCAAAATTTTTCAGACGGAACTCAAGGATATTATAACAAAATAGGTAATGCAGATAAAGTTAGAGCAATACGTTCTTTTTAGTTGGAATAATTTATTGTTAGAATGCTTTTATCTTGCTATTTGTTCGACTTAATAACTTTTCGAATCAATCGTATTCAAGTATTTAGCTGTTTGTATAAGCTCATTGTTTAGAAATATTTTATAAAACAATTTGTATAAAGGAGAAAAAACGGATTACCTTTAAACAAAAAAACGATGTGTTTTTCAACCAGTGCAAGTTTTGGGGCAGGAGTATTATTAACAGCAATAGGCATTGCCTCTGTTAAAAAGATTGAGAAACCTTCTCAGATTCTTTATGCTAGTATGCCATTGCTATTTGCTTCTCAGCAGTTTATAGAAGGTTTTGTTTGGTTGAGTTTAACAAATTCCGATTATGCCAGTTGGCAGTCGATTCCCGTAAATCTGTTTCTGTTTTTTGCGCAAGTACTTTGGCCAATTTGGGTGCCACTTTCCATTTTTTTAATTGAAGAAAACAAATCAAGAAAATTAATATTAGCCGTATTAGTCGGCATAGGTATTTTACTTTCAGCCTATATCAGTTATTGTATGTTTAACTATTCGGTGGATGCTTATTTATCTCCTTATCATGTTAATTATGTTCCTCATTTCCCTTCTATTAATCCATTATTAGGAGCATTGTACTTTTTACCAATATTTTTACCATCATTTGTTTCAAGCATAAAAAACATGTTTTGGCAAGGGACATTGCTGGTATGCTCTTATGTAGTTACCAAATTGTTGTTTAACGATGCTGTTATTTCTGTTTGGTGCTTTTTTGCTGCATTAGTAAGTATTATGGTGTTTTATGTAATGCGTGATTTAAAGCTATCACCTAAAGGTGTTTAATTCTACTCTCTTGGTTTTAAAAATCTGACAATCAATAGATTGTCTGTTTTTTTTGATGCGGTTTTTGTAATTATTCAATCCGCTCCTTAAACCATGTTTTTAAGCTAAAAATTTAGCACTGAAATATCCCTTAAATAAGCCCCAAAACTCTTGCCCAACTAAAATAAAAGTATATTTTTGTATCCTCTAAAATTTACAATTAATTTATTTATTATAACACAATGGCACAAGTAGAGTTGATTATGCCCAAAATGGGTGAAAGTGTTGCTGAAGCAACAATTATTAAATGGTTAAAAAAAGAAGGCGACAAAATTGCTGCTGACGAAACCGTATTGGAAATTGCTACGGATAAAGTAGATTCTGAAATTCCTTCTACTGCAGAAGGAACATTGATTAAACGATTATTTAATGAAGGAGATGTTGTTCAGGTAGGTAAGGCAATTGCGATTATAAGTACCGATGCAAATGCAGTAGTTGAAGCACCTAAAGTAGAGGCTCCTGTTGTAGCTCAATCAACTGTTCAAAAAGAAGTAGCCGTTGCAGCAGTAGTTGCAATTGATAAGAATTCAGCATCTGGTAAATTTTACTCTCCTTTGGTACGTACCATTGCTCAGCAAGAAGGCATTTCAATGGCGGAGTTAGATAATATTCAAGGTACAGGCACAAATGGTCGTGTTACTAAAAATGATGTGTTAGCATACATTCCAAATAAAGGCAAACAAGTTGCTGCTGTTCAAACTACCCCTCAGCCACAAGTTGTGAAAGAAGCCGCTCCTGCTGTAACTAACGCACCAGCTCAAAACAAGCCAGCTGTTTCCGTTAATGCAGGCGATGAAATTATAGAAATGGATCGTATGCGTAAGTTGATTGCTGATCATATGGTGATGAGTAAGCATACTTCCCCACATGTAACATCGTTTGTAGAAGCAGATGTAACAAATATCGTGTTATGGAGAGAGAAGGTGAAAAAGAATTTCGAAAAACGCGAAGGTGAAAAATTAACATTTACACCAATCTTTATTGAAGCATTAACAAAAGCGATTAAAGATTTTCCAATGATTAATATTTCGGTTGATGGAAACAAAATCATCAAACGTAAAAATATCAATATAGGAATGGCAGCTGCTTTGCCATCAGGTAACTTAATTGTACCAGTTATTAAAAATGCAGACCAATTAAATTTAGTTGGAATAACAAAACAAGTTAATGATTTAGCAAACCGCGCGCGTGCAGGTAAGTTATCGCCAGATGAAATATCAGGAGGAACTTATACTTTAACGAATGTTGGTTCATTTGGAAATGTATTTGGTACACCAATTATTAATCAACCACAAGTAGCTATTTTAGCTGTAGGAGCAATTAAAAAGAAACCTGCTGTAATTGAAACACCGCATGGTGATTTAATTGGTATTCGTCACTTTATGTTCTTGTCACATTCATACGATCACCGTGTAGTTGATGGTTCGTTGGGTGGACAGTTTGTTCGTAGAGTAGCTGATTACTTGGAACAATGGGATGTAAATAGAGAAATGTAATTTTTTAAATTAATTTGTATGAAAAAAAATAGTTTTCTTTTTGGCGTAATTACTTTTCTGATTCTGTTTTCTAATTTGGCATTTTCGAATGCTCCATTAGCAGATAAGGATTATAAAAAAATATTTGAGTCGGCTGAAACCTATTTTGAAAATGAAAATTATACAGCTGCATTAAGTTTATATATGCAGCTTGATTCTTTGGATAATGGTAGCAATGCCAATACAAAATTTAAGATTGGCTATTGTTACTTATATGCTCCTACCTATAAAACAAAATCAATACCTTATTTCGAAGCTGCGTTGAAAAAGATATCGAATAGTTACGAAATGGGTGAGGTAAAGGAAAAAGGAGCGCCTTATTCAACATACTACTATCTAGCAAAAGCATACCATTTAAATTATGAGTTTGATAAAGCAATCGAAATGTATGAAAAATACAAATCAGGAATAGAGGTAAATGAGAAGACGATGGCTGAAATTGCAGAGATTACGCATGATGTTGAAATGTGTAATTACGGAAAAGAGTTAATAAAAAAACCACTTAAAGTTATTGTTACTAATCTAGGCGAAAATGTAAATTCTAAATATGCAGATTATTCACCGCTTGTTTCGTTGGATGAAGAAACATTAATTTTTACAACAAGAAGAAAAGGTGGAGCATCTGATAGAATCGAGTCAAATGGTTTATACTTTGAAGATGTTTTTGTTTCGGAGGCCAAAGATGAAAAATGGCAACCAGCGAGACCAATAAGTTCAAAAATTAATTCTCAAGGACATGAAGCAACGGTCAACTTATCGGCAGATGGTTTAAAGCTTTTACTTTATAAAGACGACAATGGTAATGGTAATATTTACCTAAGTGAATTTAAAGCGAATGAGTGGCAAGAGCCAGCATATGTTTCGGCTCCAATCAACAGTGCCTCATGGGAAACACATGCTTGTTTTAGTTCGGATAATAGAACGCTTTATTTCACAAGTAATCGTTCGGGTGGTTATGGTGGACGAGATATTTACAAATGTTTACGATTACCAAATGGAGAGTGGGGGCCTGCAGAAAATTTAGGTCCAATTATTAATACGCCATATGATGAAGATGGTGTATTTATCCATCCTGATGGGAAACAAATTTTCTTTTCTTCAAAAGGGCATAAGTCAATGGGAGGATTTGATATTTTTACTTCTTACATAGGTGATGAAGAAAATGGATATTGGACTACCCCTCAAAATTATGGTTACCCTGTAAATACACCTGATGACGAAGTGTTTTTTGTAACAACTGCTGATGGTTTGCGTGGATTTTATTCGTCAGATAAAGAAGGAGGATTTGGAGAAAAGGATATCTATATGATTACTTTTCCTGAATTCGAACCTAGGGATATTACTGTATTAGTTGGTAAAGTAATTAATTATACGAAAGAGGATATTTCAAGTAGTAAAATATACTTAATGAACACTAAGAGTAATGATACCATTCAAGTATTACAAGTAAATGGCATTAGTGGTAAATTCGGAACAAATCTTCCTGTTGGTAATAATTATAAGGCAGTATATGTTGTAAATGGAAAGGAATTGCTTTCTGAAACACTTGAAGTGCCAAAAGGGAAACGTTATCAAGTAATAAAGAGAGAGTTGACTTATGGGACACCTCCAGATAGTGCTGCAAAAGCAGATTCTTTGACAAATTTAGCCTTAAAACAATGCGACTCAAATAAATCAAATTATCAGCTATACTTCAAATACAATAAAAAACAGATTGATGTAAAATCGGATGAGTTTAAAAAATTTGTAGATGCCCTAGTAGTTTGTTTGAAAAATAATCCATCCATACAGATTGCTATTGAATCAAGTGCCTCTACTGTTCCAACTCAAACGTATAAAACGAACGAAAATTTAGCAAACGTGCGTGCAAAAGAAGCAAAAGATAAAGTCATAGATGCATTGAAAATTAAAGGTATTAAAGCAGAATCAATACATTTTGTGGCCCCAGTATCAAGGGTACAGGGTCCAGAATATAATAAAGATGCAAAAGATAACGCTTCTTTATACGAGCAATATCAATACATCAGAATAACAGTTCAATAGAACTTTTGCCTAATTAATAAATAGAACGTATGAAGGTTAAACTACTCTTAGTAACATTTTTTGCACTTGCACAATTATTGGTGGTTGCGCAAAATGATAAATCATCATACCGTGAATCTTTTATTCAAGGAGATTTATTAATAATGGAAGAGAATTATGAAATGGCATTAAAATCATTTTTGGATGCATATAAAATGGATTCTACCAATGCAAATATTAACTATAAAGTAGGTTTATGTTATTTAAAGTCTGCAACTGAAAAAAACAAGGCGCTTCCCTATTTAGAAAAGGCAATCCAAAATGTTGGTCATAATTATATGGATATGGAGCCACGAGAAAAGAAAGCTCCAGAAATGGCATATTATCAATTAGGAGTTGCTTATCGCCTGCAGTACAAATTTAATGAGTCAAATAATTACTTCAATAAATTCAAAGATATTGTTGGTGAAAAAAATAAAGACTTAGCCAAAGATTTAGATAAACAAGTAGAGACAAATTTTAATGCAATTGAATTTACAAAAGATACTGCTGAAGTAAGTATCATTAGTTTAGGCGATAGTATTAATTCAATCTATCCAGAATATAGTCCTTTGATATCTGCAGATGAATCAATCATTATTTTTACTTCCCGTAGACCTACAAATGTTGGAGCCGGTTCATCAAGTATTGGAGAGCAAATAGCAGAGGATATTTATTATTCAATAAAAAAGAAAGATGGTACTTGGTCTTCGCCAAAATCAATTGGAGAAAATGTAAATACATTTGGTAATGAAGCAAGTATTAGTTTGTCAGCAGATGGTCAACAATTGTTCTTATACAGAGATGTAAATGGTGGAGATATTTATGTGAGTGATTTGGATGGTAATTTTTGGAATATGCCTATGGAATTAGGACCTAATGTTAATACAAAAGCATGGGAAACGCATGCAGCTGTTTCAGGAAATACACTATATTTTGTAAGTGATCGAAAAGAGGGTGGAATGGGAGGCCGAGATATTTGGCGTTGCGTTAAATTGCCAAATGGGTTATGGAGTTTGCCAACGAATCTTGGTCCACAAATTAATACACCTTACGATGAAGAAGCCCCTTTTATCCATCCTGATGGTGTAACAATGTTTTTTAGTTCCAATGGTCATAAAAGTATTGGTGGTTTTGATATTTTTAAATCGGTTAAAGATGACGAAGGAAAATGGAGTACTCCAGAAAACATGAAGGCTCCTATAAATACACCAGATGATGATATTTTTTATGTACAATCAGCAGACGGTAAAAGAGGTTATTTTTCATCTGTGCGTAAAGGTGGAATGGGAGAGAAGGATATTTATATGATTAATTTTGAAAAATCAATAGCAGAACCGTTAACATTATTAAAAGGTTATTTGACTTTTGATGGAACAGAGAAAGCACCAAGTAATATAAATATAATTGTTACTGATATGGAGACGGGATTGGTTGTTCAAGAGGTTAAACCCAATAGTATCTCAGGAAAATATATCTTGATATTAAATCCAGGTGTATCTGGGAAAGCCTACACCATTAGCTATGAAGCTGAAGGTTATCAGCCAGTTAGTGATAAAATTGAAATTCCGGCAAATTCATCCTATCAAGAAATTGAAAAAGAATTGCAGTTAAAAGGAATTAATTTTGAAAGCAAAACATTAGGAACAATAACCCTAAAGGGAACTATCAAAAACGAATTAGCTGAAAATATTGCTGGAGCAAAAATTATTGTAAAAGATAACAAAACAGGTAATTTGGTGAATACCTATTACACCAATTCAGATTCTGCATCGTATTACTTCATTCTGAATAGAGGAGAAAATTATAATTTATCGTTCGAAGCGGATGGTTACTTATTTCAATCAGAAAACGTGAATGTTCCTAAAAAGCCAGAGTATTCAGAATTAGTAAAAGATATTGTTTTAGAAAAAGTAAAGGCTGGGGCTAAAATTGTGCTAAACAATATTTTCTTTGATTCTAATAAGGCAATACTTAGAAAAGAATCGAATCTTGAAATTGAGAAAGTAATTAAGTTAATGCAAGATTACCCGGAAGTTAAGATCGAAGTCTCTGGGCATACAGATAGCAAAGGAAATGATGCTGCTAATTTAACGCTTTCCCAGCTACGCTCTCAGGCTGTAGTAGCAGCATTAGCAAAAAAAGGAATTTCGGCAAAACGACTCGTTGCTAAGGGATATGGTGAATCCCAACCGATTGCACCTAATTTGTTGCCCACAGGTAAGCCTGATTTAAAAGGGATGCAACAAAATAGAAGGGTGGAATTGAAAATCATTGAATAAATTATCCAATGATTTCTGTTAATTTCTTTTTTATTAAATTCTGTTAGTCTCCTTTTTTTTGATATTTTTGCTTTGTTTTTTAATTTAGACCAATTTGTGCAAAAATAAGTTAGTCTGCTTTTTTATTTAGATGAATATGCAAAAATATATACTAATACTTTTTACTTCCTTTTGGAGTTTAGCTACTTATGCTCAATCAAAAGCGGATTATCGTCAAAAATTTACAGAGGGGAATTTTTTAATTCTTGAAGGAAATTATGTTCAAGCGTTAAAAAACTTTTTAGAGGCATATCAAATAGACTCTTCTAATGCTAACATTAATTACAAAGTAGGTATTTGTTATTTAAATACCATTACAGAAAAAAGCAAAGCGCTCTATTTTCTTGAAAAAGCGGTTTTAAAAACTACCACGAAATACACTGATTTAGAGCCACGTGAAGAATCGGCACCTATTAATGCTTTTTATTATTATGGTAAAGCATTGCATCAGAATTACAAGTTCGATGAAGCAATCGCTAACTATGAAAAATTCAAATCCTATTTGCGTGCTAGTCAAACTGAATTAATGAGTGATGTTAATCGCCAAATTGAAATTTCTAACAATGCGAAGGCACTTGTTGCTGCACCAATTAATGTTGTTTTGAAAAATTTAGGCGATAGTATAAATTCAACCTATCCTGATTATAGCCCGGTTCTTTCTGCAGATGAAAAAACAATGATTTTTACTTCTCGTAGACCAGGAAGTACAGGTGGAGATAAAACGATTGAAGATCAATTTTACGAGGATATTTATATCTCATACAAAAAAACAGATTCTACTTGGACGACTCCTGTTTCAGTTAGTCAAAATGTAAATTCAAATACCCACGAGGCTTCTGTTGGTTTAACTGCAGATGCCCAAACTTTGTTAATTTATAAAGATGCAAATGGTGGTGATATATACTACAGTACCTTGGAAGGTGAGAATTGGACTTTCCCAATGGCTATGGGGTCGGATATAAACACACCAGGTTGGGAAACAAGTGCTTGTTTATCTCCAGATGGGAATACACTTTACTTTGTAAGCGACCGAAAAGAAGGGAGTATGGGGGGGAGAGATATTTGGAAATGTGTAAAATTGCCAAATGGTAAATGGAGTAGAGCATTAAATGTTGGAGCACCAATTAATACCCAATATGATGAGGAATCGCCATTTATTCATCCTAGCGGTAATATTTTATTCTTTAGTTCAAATGGGCACAAAACAATAGGTGGATTTGATATTTTCTTTTCTCCTTTAAATGAAGGAAATTGGGAGCAGCCAATTAATATTGGTTATCCAATTAACACTACAGATGATGATGTTTTTTATGTAACATCACCTGATGGTAAGCGTGGATACTATGCATCTTCTTCTAGAGCGGAAGGTTATGGCGAGAAAGATATTTATGTTATTACAATACCAGAGAGAAAAGAACAACCTTTGGTGCTTATAAAAGGTGTTATTATACCCGTTGAAGGGACACAGTTACCTTCTGACTTAGAGATTATAGCAACAAACAATGAAACTGGAATTGTAACTGGGGTTTACAAACCTTTAATGCGTGATGGTACATTTACAATCATCATCCCTCCAAATAGCAATTATACGCTGTCTTATCAAAGAGATGGGCAAGAGTTTTTCTCTGAGTTGATGGAAGTGCCTGCAGATGCTGCATATCAGGAAATCAATAGAGAGTTGAAATTAAAACCAGTTAATTTTGGTCAAGCCGTATCAGTAGATACCAAAAAAGATTCATTGAATCTAGCTAGCAATAATGCGGTTTCATTTGTTACTGTCGAAGGTAGATTGTATGACGAAAACAACAAGCCATTAAATGCATTAAAAGTAAACTTGATGAATGCTGAAGGTAAAGTTATTAAAACTACTACTACAGATGAGTTAGGTTGGTTTATGTTTAATGAATTGCCATCTAGCTCCGAATATATTGTAGCATTGGATGCAGAAGATCCTCATTTTATTGGTAAAAAATCGTTTGCTGAATTCAAGGACGATAAAGGTAATTTATTAAAAACAAAGCAAATAGGATCGAAGTATCAATTAAGTCAAAATTCAAAGACATCTGTTAAATTTAAAAACTCCGATAAGGCAATCGCTGCTGTTAAAGGAACAAAAACATCACCTCAGCAAGTGCATGAACAGCTGGCAAGCGTTGATAAGTTGAATTTCAAAATGAATTTCAAATACAATGTTACTGAAATCGATGTGAATGATGCTCCATATGCTGAGTTTATTGCAAATTTAGTTGAATTATACACTAAAAATGGCACATTGAATGTTAATCTAGTTTCTTCTGCTTCAACTGTTCCAACAAGAGCATTCAAGTCAAATAAAGAGTTGTCTGTTGCTCGTGCTGATAAGGCTAAAGAGCAATTGATACAGGCTTTAAAAGCAAAAGGTGTAGATGAATCAAAAGTAACATTTGTTAAAGTTAAATCACTTGTCGATGGTCCTAGTTATAATTCAGATTACATAATGAATAGAGCCACGTATGAAAAATTCCAGTTTATCAAGATAGCTGCTTATTAGAAGTACTTAAATAAAAAGAAAGAGGGTCAAAATCTTATGATTTTGACCCTCTTTCTTTTTATAAATCTTTTGTATTGGGATCTTTTATTGATTTAGTAGGTCTTTTATTCTTTAATAGTTGGGATTTGCCCAAAAGAAAACAGCCCCAATCTGGGGCTGCAATCTTTACAGTGTTTCATGCTGCAAAATTTAGGGGTGATAAAAATTGCTCTAATCTATCTATAAGACAACGCTTTTTATCCAAAGGTTGCATATACCCTAAAAATTTATTTTAAAACCACTTTTAATGTCTTTATTAGGCCATTTTTCGTACTTATTGTAGCAAAATAAACACCTTTGCTAAATCCACTCATATCAATAGTTTGAATGTTGTTTTGAAGCATTTTTTCCATTGTTTTATTGCCCATAAGGTCATAAATTGTTAAAAAGGGCAATTCGCTGGGTTCTATTTGCTGATTTAATGTAAATATTCCAGAATTTGGATTTGGATAAAGTTGAATAGAAGCTGCCAAGTCATTATTCTGTGATAATGCAGTGACTGTTCCTGGGTCGTAACTAGAACGAATAACAATTGTTTCTACTGTTTGTTGAGCTGGTGTGCCATCATCAGTAGCTGTAACCGTTACGTAATATAAGCCAATAGGTAAATTACTTGCTTTAAATTTACAATTAAAGCTTTGGTAGGTTGGCGTATTCATTATTTGTGTGGTTGAAAAAGCACCTGGTTCTGTACAACTGAATGAAATGTTTAATGTTTGATTTATTTCAGGCGTTGCAACTCCAATCAAAAATTCGACAGAATCCATTGCTAAAGAACGGATAGTATCGCCTGTGTATACATCAATGGTGTCACAAATATTGTTATTGATAATAATCGGTGGAATATTGTTTCCGGATGCAGAGGTGCTAAAATACATTCCTTGGTTATCTAGCCAGTTGATGCCGTCAGGGTTATTGTAGGGGCCATCAAATGCCATTGTTGGTTGGTTGAATGTTCCAACTTGAAAATAATCAACCCCATTTCCCTGATTTACCCCAACTGTTGCAGGCGAGCCGAAGCCTCCGCCACCAGTAATATCTCCAGTCGTCCATGCCATATCTCCATAACAAAATCCTACATTTTTACCAGCAGGTAAAAGGGTGTCCGTTCCGTCTGTTATGATTAATTGAAAGGTATTAAGTTTATCAAAATGCATATCGAAATAACCAACATTTTCCCATTTTACAATCATCGCTGTTGGAGTGATCTTATAGTATACTGCCGAGCCTAATGTTTGAGCAAAATCGCGTGTATCAACATCTGCCCAAAAAGGAGCAATCATATTGTAACTTGGGTCAGGGAAAGGATTTGCTGTAAATGTTGAATAAGGCGAATTAAATGAAATATTTCCATTGTTATTAATGAAAACACTTGTTCTAGGAACTCCATAATAATTGAATGTGAAAGGCAAATTTAATTGAATGGAAGATGCATCATCATTCATATTATTGGGAGAATACACATTACCGTTAGTTGTTCCAATGTAATTAACGAAAGGAACATAGGAGTAGGTAGTATCTAATGGTAGCATACAGCTACAAATAGAGCTAGGTGTGCGCATCGTTCCTGAATACTTTATGGCAGGACCTTGTGGAGCCACAGCGTCCGTAAAAATGTAGTTTTTGGTGAGGTCTAATTGATGATTTTTTTTCAAAAGATCATATTGCCCTTTTGTAATATTTATTTCGTTTTGAGCTGTAGCAAATAATGCTGAGCAAGTAAACAGAAGTAGTAGTTTTTGTTTCATCCGATATAGTATAAGTGTTTCTTATACTATTGATGGGGAATGAATCAGAATGGTTGCATCCAGATGAAAATAAACTACTAAAAGTGATTATAGATTTTCCTTAATCGTTAATAGTCCGTTTTTTATAATTTTCAATTTATTTTCAATTTCGGAAAATTGAGACTTTTCCGATTTAAGTTCATGTTTCACTGCTTTACGGTTATCTTTCATGTACTTTTTAGCACCTTCGAGTGTAAGTCCTTGTTCTTTTACAAGGTTGAAAATTACTTTAAAGTTATCGATATCATCTGCTGTAAATAAGCGATTTCCTTTTTTGTTTTTTTTAGGCTTTAAAACATCAAATTCTTTTTCCCAAAAACGTATCAAAGAGGTATTTACATTGAATAATTCAGATACCTCACCAATGGTGTAGTAGATTTTTACGGTATCAGTTTCTTTGTAAGGCATTAGTCGAATGATTGAGATGATTGAGATGATAATTCAATCAATTTTTGATATTGTTCTGGCGTTAAATCGTTGTAATAATAGTTGATGGGATTCATTTTGTCACCATTTTTCATTACTTCGTAATGAACATGTGGTGCAGTTGATAATCCAGTGCTTCCAACATAGCCAATTAGCTGACCACGTTTTACTTTCTGACCAGGTCGAACAACAAATTTCACCATGTGTCCATAAAGTGTTCGGTAACCATATCCATGGTTAATCACCACATGATTTCCATAGCCTTGAGCCATCGCATCTGCACGTTCAATCGTTCCATCCCCTGTAGCGTGAATTTCGGTTCCTTGTGGTGCAGCAAAGTCCATTCCTGGGTGAAATTCGGGTGTTTTATATATAGGATGTGTTCTCCATCCAAATCCTGATGGTTGATGGCGTAAATCTGCATTTGAAATGGGCTGAATCGCAGGAATAGAAGCCAATAATTGTTCTTTCCCTTTAACTAATTTAACCACTTCATCAAAGGATTTCGATTGAATATAAAGTTGTTTACTAATACGATCTAAACGCTTTGTCGTCTCTACCATTAAATCCGAATTATTGAATCCTTGTAATTTTTTATATCTGTCAACTCCTCCAAATCCTGCTTTACGTATACTTTCAGGTATGGAATCGGCCTCGAAGATAGTTCTGTAAATATTGTTATCACGGTCTTGTATATCGTCCAACACTTCGGTAAACTCTCCAATACGGGTATTTAATAATTCATATTGCAGCGTAAGTTCCGCTATTTCACGTTGTAATTGCTTTTCTTTAGGTGAGTCGAGGTATTTATAAGCCAGCAAAATAGTGATAGTTGCGAATACCAATCCTGTAGCCAAATAGGAAAGTGCTTGCCAGATGCGTTTGCGCATTGGAACAGTATCCCTTTCATAGGTCAATGATTTGGTATTAAACTTATATTTTATTTTACTCATATTAATTATTCACAAGTACTGCGAATTTACGTAAATAAACTAAATTTGCAATCCTAAATAATAAGGAGATTCGAGAAAAAGGAATAGAATAAATATATTTCTTTACTCAACAAAACGCAATAGCATTATGGAAGCAAATAAAGTACGACAAACATTTTTAGATTTTTTTAAGAGCAAACAACATGAGATAGTATCATCTGCACCAATGGTGGTAAAGAATGACCCTACCTTAATGTTTAACAATAGTGGGATGGCACCTTTTAAAGATTTGTTTTTAGGGAATGCACCCATAAAATTTCCACGTGTTGCCGATACTCAAAAGTGTTTGCGTGTAAGCGGAAAGCACAATGACTTAGAAGAAGTTGGTGTTGATACGTATCATCATACCATGTTCGAAATGCTTGGGAACTGGAGTTTTGGCGATTATTTTAAAAAAGAAGCGATTACTTGGGCTTGGGAATTATTGACGGATGTTTATAAAATTGATAAATCACGTTTATACGTTACTGTTTTTGAAGGTAGCGCTGATGATAATTTAGGATTCGACCAAGAAGCATATGATATTTGGAAACAGTTTATTGATGAAGATCGAATATTAAGAGGAAATAAAAAAGATAATTTCTGGGAAATGGGTGACATTGGTCCTTGTGGACCATGTTCCGAAATTCATTATGATGGACGTTCCGATGAAGAAAGAGCTAAAATTGCTGGTGCTACATTGGTAAATAATGATGATCCACAAGTAATTGAAATTTGGAACAATGTATTTATGGAGTTCGAGCGCAAAGCCGATGGTTCATTGGTGAAATTGCCGAAACAGCATGTAGATACAGGAATGGGATTTGAGCGTTTGGTGCGTGTATTGCAAAAGAAACAATCGAACTATGATACCGATGTATTTAAACCTGTAATTGATAAAATTGAAGAGCTTGCTGGTTTACGTTATAAACCTGAAGAGGAAGAAAAACATCTAAAACAACTAATTATAAACATTGCAATGCGTGTTATTGCCGATCACATTCGTGCAATTTCATTTAGTATTGCCGATGGTCAGTTGCCTTCAAATACAGGTGCTGGCTATGTGATTAGACGTATTTTAAGACGTGCTATTCGTTATGGTTATCAATCATTGAATTTGAAAGAACCATTCATGCATCGTTTGGTGCCTGTTCTTTCTCATCAATTAGGACATGCATTCCCAGAATTGGTTTCTCAAAAATTATTGATTGAAAAAGTAATCAAAGAAGAAGAATTGTCGTTTTTCAGAACATTAGAGAATGGCTTGAAGCGAATTGATCAAGTTTGTGCGAATACGATTAAGGATAAAAAACAAATAGTAGACGGTGCAATCGTGTTTGAATTGTACGATACCTATGGCTTTCCTGTAGATTTAACATCGTTGATTGCTCGTGGTTATGGATTAAGCATAGATGAAGCAGGATTTCAAGTGGAACTTGAAAAACAAAAGAACCGTTCGCGTGAAGCAACTGCTGTTGATACAGGTGATTGGATGTTAGTAGATGGAAGAAAAACTGAGGAAGGTGGTCGAATTTTTGTTGGATACAAGCAGTTAGAAGGAGAATCGAAAATTATTCAATACCGTAAAGTAAAAGCAAAAGGAAAAGAACAATTTCAAATCGTTTTGGATCAAACACCTTTTTATGCGGAGAGTGGTGGTCAGGTTGGTGATACAGGGGTGTTGGAATCGGCAAATGATAAATTAATTGTTACAGATACCAAAAAAGAGAATGGAATCATCATTCACTTTACGGATAAGTTACCTGAAAATTTTTCACAAACATTTGTTGCAAAAGTAAATGCTGAAAAACGTCAGTTAACAGAAAACAACCATAGCTCAACTCACTTGTTACACGCTGCATTACGAACAGTGCTTGGAACACATGTAGAACAAAAAGGGTCATTGGTGAATGAAGAGTATTTACGTTTCGATTTTTCTCATTTCTCAAAAGTAACAGATGAAGAAATTGCTCAAATTGAAAGCATCGTGAATGCAAAAATTAGAGAAAATATTGCATCAGATATCAAAGAAATGGCAATTGATGATGCTCGTAAATTAGGCGCAATGGCTTTGTTTGGCGAAAAATATGGCGATACGGTACGTGTTGTTACTTTCGATAAAAATTATTCAATAGAGTTGTGTGGAGGAACACATGTTCCTGCAACCGGACAAATTGGATTGTTTAAAATTGTATCAGAAGGAGCAGTTGCAGCTGGTATCAGACGTATAGAAGCAATTACATCGGTGAAAGCAGAGCAGTTTTTTAATCAGCAATCGGCTTTAGTAAATGAAGTAAAAGCATTGTTGAAAAATCCGAAAGATGTTTTGAAAAGTGTTCAGTCTTTGATGGATGAAAATACTTCCTTGCAAAAGCAGATTGAGCAAATGCTTCGCGAAAAAGCAAAAGGATTAAAAGTAGAATTGTTTGCAAAAAAACAAACGATTAATGGAATCAATTTTATTGCAGAAAAAATTGAATTGGATTCATTGGATGCAATAAAAGATTTATCATTTGAATTGCGTAATCAAATTGATAATTTGTTTATGGTGTTGGCTGCGGAGGTGAAAGGAAAACCAAGTTTATCAATCATTATTTCGGATAATTTGGTTGCCGATAAAAAATTAAATGCAGGTACCATTGTTCGTGAGCTTGGAAAAGAAATTCAAGGTGGAGGTGGCGGACAAGCGTTCTATGCAACTGCAGGTGGAACCAATTCACAAGGATTAAGTGTTGCTCTAGAAAAAGCAAAAACATATTTGAATTAAAAACAAAATGGGTGATAATAAAAAAAGCTTCGAACTAGTTCGAAGCTTTTTTTTGCTTTTGGTAGCGTACTGTTAAATAGAGAATGCCAATTAGTATTCCCAATTCGCCTCCTAGATAACTAAAGTTGTGGATGTGGCCAACGCATATAAAACTATTTTTATCAATTAAGTCTTCCGGCAAATACCAGTCACATGGATAATACTGCGCATGCCATTTCCAGTTTAAATAACCTATAATTGAACAAAGTATTGTTACGATAAAAGTAATTCCAATGGTTTTAAAATAAGTGTTGTAAAGCGATTTTGAGTATTGAAAAAAAAGAAGATAAAAAGCGTATACAATTCCAATTAAAAGTCCCATCCACCAGGTGGCCATTATTCCAACAATGGTAACAAGTAAACGGATGTTGTCAATATAGGTAGTACTATCTTCGGTTAATCCAAACTGAATGAATTTGAATTTAGTATAGTATTCTGGTGCAATGCTATATGTTATTTGGTCGTGAATAATACCAAATAAGGATGCGATGATAATGGATGTTACAATTACAAAAACAAATAGAGCGAATTTTTTCAATGGCAGTTTTTTAATGTTGAATAACAATGCGTTTTATCAAACTTGTATTGTTTTCTAAATCATTAATTCTACAAAAATAAACACCAGGAGGAATAGTTTCAGTCGCAATCGTCATTAAGTCATCTTGAAACGAAGTTGTTGTTATTGTTTGTCCCATTAAGTTAAACAAGTCCATTTTATAATTGACTTTTTTGTTGTTATACACTTTAATGGAAAAAGAATTGTTTGCAGGGTTTGGGTATAAATCAAAGTTCCAAGTAATTGGAGGATAGGTATTGTCAACAGTTACAATACTACCAGTTCCTTTGTAAAAAGAAACACCACCTTGGTAGTTACCAACAATTAGGTCAAGAAAACCATCGTTGTTGATATCGGCTCCACTAGGTGCTGTGCGTGTACCTTGCCAAATATTCATAAATGTTGAATCAACCAATGTAAATGCACCGTTTAGGTTTCCATCAATGTGATCATAAAACATGAGTGTTCCTCTTTCGGCACCAACTAAAAGTTTTGTTTGTCCGCCATCCTTGAACAAGTAGGGGAAGCTATAGCCAGTTGTATAAAATGGTAAATTTACTTTTACATTACCAAAAAAGTGAGTAACTGAATCCACCACTGGATTGCCGCTTGTATTCGTTCTTCTGTAGTAGGCTAATTTTCCATTTCTGCCACCAATAACGATGTCTTTTTTTCCATCACTATCAACGTCAACAATTTGAGGAGCTGCAAAGTCGCCAACATCAATAATTCGATTTGCTGAATTTTTGAAATTAGCTAATGTTAAAGCAAAATTTGCAGGACTGCCAATTGCAGCATTGTTTCTGAAAAAATGGATTCTTCCGTCATAACCACCTAATATCATGTCATTGTCAGTATCACCATCCAAATCACCAAAGGCAGGAACCATGTTTGTAATTCCTAATGCGCTTAAGTTCATGTAATCACGTGTTATTAACTCATAACTAGGATTGGAAGCAGTGCCCATGTTTTTAAATTGTGCAATTTTATGCTCAAATCCAGCAGAATTATAATATCCATAATTTCCAATGAATAAATCCAATAAACCATCATTGTCGTAATCAAAAAATACTGGATAAGCACCTTCTCCTACTTCAATCATTTTATCTTGCAATAGATTGGCTTGTTGAAATTGAAAAACAGGAAAGTTGTTGGTGCCTGTATTTTGATAAAACAACATGCTATTAAAGTTTTCGGATGCATTGGGTGCATTCGGGCTTACTAATAAATCTTTTTTACCATCATTGTTTGCATCTAAATAGTAGGCGCAAGGGAAAAGTGTTAAGTCTACAGCAGGTGAGCCACCATTGTTGAACGGAAAGTCTACTTCTTCGGTAGAAAAACTTGCATCGGTAGTTGTTCCGGTATTTTTAAGCATCGTTAGATTAGAATAGGATACATCGCCAACTATAAACTCTTTATCGCCATCATTGTCTAAGTCTAGACAAAGTTCGCAAGAACCAGAATGGCGTTCTACTGATCTTTCTTGTGGATTGTATAGTGTTAATTCAGGGTTTGAAATATTACCAATGCAGGTATCAAATAAGGTATAATCGTTACTTAATGAGTTTTCAGCAGCATAGCCCCAACATCTGTTTGCTATTTGGAATTTTAAACTATCACAATTGCCATATAGCTCCATGCTCATGTTTTTGTGGTATTCCATGTAGGTGCCAGTAATGGCGAAGGTGATAACATCCAAATCGCCATCATTGTCAATGTCCGAAATAGCTGGAATATCAACAGAGCTTACATATAAATTAATGAGTGAGCCACTTGGTGGGTTGTATATAGATTTTTGTTGGGTAACAATTTTTTGAAATTGAAGTCCAGTAGAAAGGGTTGATGTGTTTTTATAGATATCAAATCCACCACCAACATCCGAATAACTAAAAATATCCTCTTTGCCATCGCAGTTAAAGTCGATTAGTAGCGCCCAGTCGTGCAATTTTGGGAATTTGGTCTCGTAATAAGGGGTGTATTTGTAATCAACGGTGTTAGCCGCCCCATTGTTGATAAAAGTTCGAATTTTATTGCCCGTTTTATCGAAAACGAATAAATCCTTAATCCCATCTAGATCCATATCGATAGCCGATGGTTGCCCAAAATTGATGCCGCCAGCCCAAGGATTGGCTATAAATGTGCTATTTATTTTAACAGGGATGGTGTCGTACCACTGAAAATAAGGCTGAGCAATTGATTGCAGGCCTGATAAGCAAATAATGGCTATGAAAAGGTTGATTATTTTGATTTTCATTTTTAGGCTATTTAGGTCTAACAAAGTTATTGAAATTAAGCTAAAAAGCATATGTTTTAATCAATCTTATTATAAAATTGGTAAATAATAATTGTTATTCTATATTTGCACCCTTATTTTAGGAATAAAACCAATATTCAGCATTCAAATTTTGTTGAATACTATAAAAGAAAAACAATTTAATTAATCAATTATGCAGAACAAAGGAGCTATTAGGCTGTTTGCGATTTTATTGGCACTTGCATGTGCTTATTATTTAATGTTTACTTGGAAGGCTGCTTCGATCGAAGGTGATGCTGAAGCGTATGCTCAGAACTACATAGCTCAAGCAGATGTGCAAGAGCAAGCGAAGAAAGTATCTGAAAATCCAACGGAACAAAAAACATACTTGGATTCAGTGCACGTTTCAAAGCGTAATTCATACTTGGATTCATTGAAAAAATTACCTGTTTATGATTTAGGTATTGCTCAATATACGTATGAAGAAGTAAGAAATCGCCAATTAAACCTTGGTTTGGATTTAAAAGGTGGAATGAACGTTACACTTGAAGTTTCAGTTTCAGAAATTATCAGAGGTTTAGCGAACAACAGTAATGATCCAGCATTCGTTCAAGCATTAGCTGCTGCAACAACTTTGCAAAAAACATCTACAAAGGATTATGTTACTTTATTTGGTGAACAATACAAAAAAGCAAATCCGAATGGTCGTTTAGCTATCAATTTTCAAACAATTGAGTTAAAAGGGAAAGTTGATTTTAATACTTCTGACGAAGATGTATTGAAATTTTTACGTGAAAGAGTAGAGGAAGCGATTGCAACTGCAGAAAATACTTTAAGAGCTCGTATCGATAAATTTGGTGTTAGTACACCAAACATTCAGCGTTTAGCTTCTTCTGGTCGTATTTTAATTGAATTACCTGGTGTTACTGATAAAGCACGTGTTCGTAAATTGTTACAAGGAAGTGCAAACTTAGAATTCTGGGAAACATACGATAACAAAGAAATTTATCCATTGTTAGATCAAGCCAATACACGATTAAAAGAAATTTTAACCCCACAAGATTCATCAAAAACAATTGATACAGCTTCTGCAGCTGCAGCTACTACTGCAGCAGTAAATCCTGACTCTGCAAAAGCTGCTGCTCCTGATACTACAAAAGGAAGTTTAGCGAATCAATTAGGAACAGATAAAAAAGATTCTTCAAAAGCAACGGAAACATCAGCAGATACAATTGCTAGAATGCGCAAAGAAAATCCATTGTTTGCTGTTTTAGGTGCTGCTGTTGGTCGTGATGAGCAAGGCAAATCGGTATTAGGACAAGGTCCAGTAGTTGGTTATGCTGCAATTAAAGATACTGCAAAAGTAAATGAGTATTTAAATAACCCAAAAATCAAAAGTATTTTCCCTCCACGTTCAAAATTTTTATGGAGCTTTAAAGCTATCGATAAAGAAGAAACTACTTTACAGTTAATCGCAATTCGCACAACTTCACGTGATGGTAAATCTCCTTTATATGGTGATATCATTTCTGATGCTCGTAAAATGTTTGAACAAGGTTCTGGTTCACCATCTATTTCGATGAGTATGAAAACAGATGCAGCAAATGTTTGGAAGCGTTTAACAAGAGAAAATATTGGTAAATCAATTGCGATTGTTTTAGATAATAGCGTTTATTCATTCCCAAATGTACAAGGCGAAATTGCTGGTGGAAATTCTTCTATCACAGGAAACTTTACAATCAATGAGGCGGAAGATTTAGTGAACATCTTAAAAGCAGGTAAATTACCAGCTCCTGCTCGTATTGTTGAAGAAACAGTGGTTGGCCCTACATTAGGTAAAGAAGCAATCAGCAAAGGTTTCTTCTCAACAATCATTGCATTGGTATTGGTGTTATTGTTTATGGGCTTCTATTACAGCAAAGCTGGATGGGTTGCTTCATTTGCAATGATTGTAAATAATTTCTTTGTAATCGGTATCCTTGCATCATTCGGAGCTGTATTAACATTGCCAGGTATTGCAGGTATCGTATTAACGATTGCGATGTCGGTAGATGCAAACATCTTGATTTACGAACGTGTTCGTGAAGAGTTGGCATTAGGGAAAGGTACTGCATTAGCAATAAAAGAAGGTTACAAAAATGCAATGTCATCGGTAATCGATTCTCACATTACCGGTTTATTATTAGGTATCATTTTGTTTGTGTTCGGTTCAGGACCAATTCAAGGTTTTGCAACTACATTAATGATTGGTATCGTTTCATCATTGTTCTGTGCAATTTTCATCACACGTATCGTGTTTGATCGTTGGTTAGAAAAAAACAAAGCAATTCCTTTTGCTAACAAGTTTACTGATGGTGCATTCAAAAAAATCAACATTAACTTTGTTGGAAAACGTAAATACTATTACATTTTCTCTGCATTAGTTATTGCAGCTGGTATTTTTGCTTATGTAACAAAAGGAGGATTTAGTTTAGGTGTAGATTTTAAAGGTGGACGTTCATATGTTGTTCGTTTTGATGATACAAAATCAACAGATGAAGTTCGTGCCGCTTTAACAACAGCATTTGAAGGAGAAGCTCCTGAGGTGAAAACATACGGAGAAAGCACTCAACAACGTATTACAACTACCTATTTAATTGCAGATGGATCGGAAGATGCAGAAGCAAAAGTAGAAGGTAAGTTGAATGAAGGATTAAAAACATTAGGTGCAAAATACGAGATTATGAGTTCTCAAAAAGTAGGAGAAACAGTATCTCGTGACATTAAAGAAAAGGCAATTTGGGCAGTGTTATTATCTTGTTTGGTAATGTTCGTTTTCATCTTTATCCGATTCAAAAAATGGCAGTATGGATTAGGTGCAGTTGTGGCTTTGTTCCATGATGTGGCAATTGTACTTTCTGTTTATGTGATTTTTGACGGTATTTTACCTTTCTCATTAGAGATTACACAAGATTTTATCGCAGCTATATTAACGGTAATGAGTTACTCGATGGTAGATAGCGTTGTTGTATTTGACCGTATTCGTGAGTATTTAACAGAACGTAATAAATCTGATTTGGATAAACACGAAAGAGAACGCGTAATTAATTTCGCATTGAATAGTACATTAAGTCGTACTATTAATACTGCATTAACCATTTTCTTTGTAATGTTAGCAATCTTTATTTTTGGTGGCGAAACCATCAGAGGATTCTCTTTTGCATTGTTAATTGGTATCGCAATCGGTACTTATTCTTCAATTTGTATTGCAACTCCAATCGTAATCGATTTGGAAAAAGAGAAAAAAGACGAAGACAAAAAATAATTCAATTGCATAATATTTTTAATAAACCCGATAAAGCAATTTATCGGGTTTATTTTTTTGTACTTTTGTAGTCTACAATTGACTAACACTATGCTGAATTCGGTACTGTTTTTTTTAAACATGGGTGGAGGTGAGGTATTCCTCATTGTTATTGTTATGCTCATGCTGTTTGGTTCCGATAAATTGCCTGGTATTGCCAAAGGACTAGGAAAAGGGTTGAGAGAATTGAATGATGCAAAAGACCAAATACAAAATGAAATTCAAAAAAACACAGGTGGTTTGGCAGATGAAATAAAAAAACATACTTCCGAAATTCAGTCAGAAATAGACAAAGCTAATCAAAGTGTGAAACGCCAAGTAACTGAAGTAGCACAGGTAGTTACCGATGAAGGTAAAAGCATTACAGACACTTTGAAATAATACATTTTCATCTCTCCTTTTCTTTTGATTTTCATAAATTTTGATATATTTGTTATACTAACCTAACAAACCTATTGAAATGAAAAAAATTGCTACACTTATTTTAACTTTCGTTTGCTCGATTACATTGTTGCAAGCACAAACAACAGGAGGGCCAGATGCTTATGGTTATATCTGGAGAGACAGTAACGACCCACAAGGTCCCGCATACAATTGGATTGATATTTTACCTTTACCAGGTGTGTCGGAAGTAAGATTTTTAGCTGATGACAATATTAAGGGATCGTTTCCAATCGGATTTCCTTTTCATTATTACTGGTACGATGTTACTCAATTTTGGGTAGGATCGAATGGTTATATAGGTTTTACAAATGGACAAATTTCACATCCATTTCCCACAATTCCTTCTACTGCTTTGCCTCAGAATTATTTAGCAATAATGACTTCCGATTTGATTTTTGATCCAGGTAACAATGCAAAGTGTTGGAGATGGACAAGTGCTGATAATGACACATTGGTGGTATCCTATATTGATGTTCCTTTTTATGATCAAAACACTCCTGGCTGGGTAGGTTCAAACACGTTTCAAGTGATATTGAGTGCTGTGGATAGTTCTATTACATACCAGTATCAGACACAATCGGGCTCACCAGCTAATTTGACGAGCTATGTTAGTGTTGGTATTGAAAATAATTCAGGAAACATTGGTTTACAACATTCCTACAATGCATTGCCAGCTTCTAGTTATGCTATAAAGTATTATTACCCTGCAGGAACAACTTATTCGGTGTCAGATGCATCCACCACTTATAATAACAACTCCGAAACAGGTGGTTTGTTCTTGTCAAAAAATGGAGCACCATTCAGTATGACAACGGAAGTCAAAAATACAGGAAATCAAAATTTGGCATCTTTTAATGTCTTTACTCGTGTTTTAAATGCTGCAAATGCAGTACAAGTTCAAAATACTACAGCAACTGGGGCATTAACACCTGGACAAACACAGGTAATTACTGCAGCAAGTACATTTAATCCTGTTAATGTAGGAACATTCCAATTCAAAACGAATACTCAATTGGTGGGTGATTTTACTCCAAGTAATGATCAGAAAATACAAGAATTAGTAGTTGTGGATACAACTCAAGCTACAATCCGTTTGGCTTTTGATAATGGTGTTGAAGCGGGTTTAGGCGGTTTGAGCTGGCAAGGTGGTAGCGGTGGAGCTGCTATTTATTTTAAGCCTCCATTTTATCCTTGCAAATTAACCGAGTTATATACTTACATTGTTGATAATCCTTTAGGAGCAGATTATTCAATGGTTGTTTACGATGACAACGGAACAGCAGGTGCAGCAGGAACTAAATTGGATTCAATGTTTATTGCTGCAGCAAATGTTGGAATAGCTTCATGGAATACTGCCACTTTACCATCTCCGCTTACTATTAACTCAGGGGGTGTTTATGTTGCTTGGGTGATGAACGGTGATGGTTTAACATTGGGGCAAAATCAATTGTTACCCATTTCGAACAGAACTTACGAAATATTAGGAAACGCTTGGGCTGATTATCGTTATAGAGAGACTGAAGATTTAATGATTAATGTTGGAATTCAACGCATTTCTTCGGTAGGTGTAGAAGAGAATTTGGCGAATAACTATTTTTATAATTTTTATCCAAACCCTGCAAACTATTTAATTGCATTGGATTACAATATGCCTATAGCTGTAGATCAATTAACATACGAGATTTATGATGTACAAGGTCGACTTATTGATAGTAAAATTTTAAATCAAAGTTTTACTAATGGTAAAATTGTATTTAATGTAGAAAATTATAATTCAGGTGTATACTCTTGTCGTATAATTGTTGATGGAAATAGTGTTACAAGACGTTTTTCTGTTGTGAAATAAAAGAAAAATAGGTTTATAAAAAAAGAGCTCGATTAATTCGAGCTCTTTTTTTATGTGTTAACGAATGGAACATCTTTTATTTTTGACTCCATCCATTTAAGAACATTAAAGTAACGTAATGAAATGTTGGCATCTTCATCGTCACTTAATTGTAATGCTTTTTTATGAAATTCGATAAAATGCTTTTTGATAGTTTCATTTTTGTTGAGCTTAATTATTTTAGCAAAAAAATCAATCATTAACTCTTCTGCTTTGTTCAGTCTGTTTTGTTGGATTAACAAACGCTTGGTTGAATTGATTAAGCTGTTTAAGAGTTGTTCGTTGCCAAGTTCATAATGTATAATCATGTTGAAGATGTGGCCGCGGCTATATTTTCCTAAATCGTCACTGAAAATTAAATTCATGTATTTTAATGCTTTTTTGAAATCGGCTAAAAAGAAACTAGCCATAGCAATTGATTTAGCGGTGTTTAAGTAAGCTGTTCGTATAACATGGTTTTTGTAATTGTCAATGTTCAACTCTATTTCTTGAATTGTTTTTTTGCTATTTAGTTGATCACCGAGTGTTGTGTAAATATCTAATAAGTATGGTTTTGTAAAGAAAAATAAATTTGCTTCGAATGTTTTGTCTTTTTTTATATCGAATCGTTCGGGACTTTTTTCTATAAAACGAATATCACCTAATAATTCCTTGTAGTTTTTGAGATTGCTTTTTCCCATTGCAACATTTGCAAATACAAGAAGGTAGTCAATTGCTTGTTGTTTGATGATGGACGGTGTTGCTTCCATTAATCGCATCATCTGTTCGAAATAAAATACACTTTTTAATTCATCATTTACGATTCCAAAAAACATTGCTTTTGTTTGATACAAAAACATTTTTGCTTTGTATGTCTTAGCGAGTTCTTCGCGTTGCATCAATTCATTTTTCATAATGAGTTGTAATTGTTGAAGATGCTCCGTTTTATTGGTTGAACGATACGTGATTTCCTTATAGTTCATCTCAAACGCTAAGTTTTTATAGTCGTACTGATTTAATAGATTCCTAAGTAGGCTCCTGCTTTCTTCAATTGATTCAAGCAATAATTTATAGTCTTGAAGCTTGTTGTAAATTTCTTGTTCGAGTTCAAATGTTCTTATTAATTGCGATTCAGCATTTGTTGAAAAAGCAATTTTTTTCGCTTTTTTGATAAGTGTTAAGCATTGATTATGCAGCCCCTTGTTTAAAAGAATTTCGATGTGTTTGTTTATTTTATCAATAGTAGATTCTGAGGTAGAGTTGCTGTGAAAATCATTTAAGCTTTTTAATAATAAATTATAGAGGTAATTTTTTTCGACATGTATATTTTTGAAAGGATAGTTTTGAGGTAGCTTTAAATGTAATTCTTCTGAATAATTATTTTTAGAGGTATTGATTGCATTGAACAGTAAGGTGTAGTTATTTTCAGCACCTTTAACATGTCCTTTTGAATAAATAGTGAAATGGCGTTTCTCGGAAGCTGAAAAAGAGTCGATTAACTCTTTCAAACTATCTTTTTTCATTTATTTAGAAATTTAAATAATTAAAATTTATATTATTGAAAATCAATAGTATAAATGTATTTATTGTTTCTTAGAAATCAAAATAAATGGATTGTTTTTTTTGAAATACACTTGTAAATCAGGTACTTTTGACTAATTAATAAAAAACTAAGATAAACCCCACAAAAACTACCTACTAAAATGAAAAAAAATGTATTTGTAATTGCATTGGTTTGTTTGTTGTTTTCTTTTGAAAGCTACTCGCAAACAACTACTGCATTTCGAAAAAATTACAACCAAGCACTGTTCGATTTGCCAGGAAACATCGTAGAAGGTGTAACTCCTAGTACATACGTAATGGCTGGAACGAATTTAACTTTTTTGCCAATCTATGGAACGGTAACTGAATTAAGTGATACAGGAGCTGTCAATTGGTCATTTCGTTATTCGGATGCTTCCATTGGTTTTCAATTGAACGACATTAAAAAAGATGCGGCAACAAGTCAGTATATTACTTGCGGTGGTAGTGAATCAAATGCTGCCGTATTTATGGTGTTGGATGCTACAGGTAACGTAGTTATTCAAAAAAAGTTCAGCATTGCTGAAGCAAATAGCGCATGGTTTAATCGTGTTATCAAAACATCTGATGGTGGATATGTAGCTGTTGGTTATGTTACTGGTCACGATCCAGATGGTGCAGGTGCTGAAATTGATTTCAACCCTATTAACTACACCGATGCAAATGGCGACCCTCAAACAGAATACATTGGATCTCCATTAATCGTAAAGATGGATGCAAGTGGTAATCACGTTTGGCATAAAGTATTTAGATATTATATGACATCCGCTATTCCTGCGAATAGAATTTACAACGATGCAAGTTTTGTTGATGTTGTTGAGGTGAGTGATGGTTATGTTGCAGTTGGTAGTTATGATGTAAACAACCATTTATCAGCAACAAATTCGGATGGTGATGACGCTACTCCTACTGATGCAATTATTTTAAAAACGACAACAGCAGGTGCTATCACGTACCATAAGCAAATAGATAATCCAAGTAATAGTACTACACAATCTAGTAAATATTATGGAGCCGTAAATACAACCTCTGCTGGTGCCTTTATCACTGGTGGAACAGATAATAGTAGAGAACTTATTCAAAAATTTGCAGGTGCAGGTGGTTTTTCAAATACTTTTAGCCGACTATTTACTTATTCTTCTTCTTTTGTAGGAGCAGATCCGGTAGATGTATCCCAAATTTATGAATTACCAGGTGGTGACCTTGCGACAATGGCAATGTATATCCGACCATTAAGTGTTGCATTCCATAATTCAATCCACCGTATGAATTCTACTGCAACTACAAATGTATTTGCGAAGCGTTATAATTTTAACTTACTTTCAATATTACCTAGAGGCGGACTAACATCAGACAATGGTTATATATCAATGTCGATGACAGCAGGTGGAACGAATTATGATTACCACATTATCAAAACAGATCCAACAGGTGATACACCTGCAACAGGTTGTCCAGCTACTGCATTTACACCTACAGGAGCAGCAGGACCAACAACTTTTGCAGATCCACTTTATACGTCTTGGTCAGGTACTCCTGGTTCAAATGCTATCACAATTGTAAAATCAGCAATAGCTCCAACTCCTTCGTATGTTTGTACAAAAGTTGCTTGTGTAGCACCTACCGCACCAGTAGTTGGAACAATAACACAACCAACATGTTCAGTAACAACAGGAAGTGTAGCCTTGAGTGGTTTACCTTCAAGTGGAACATGGACAGTAACAGCTGCACCAGGTGGAGTAACTGCTACCGGTACTGGTACGACTGGTACAATTAGCGGATTAGCAGCAGGAACAACCTACACATTTACAGTACAAACTGTTGCTGGTTGTCCTTCAGTTGCTTCAGGAAATGCAGTAATCAATGCCGCTCCAACAGTACCCACAGCACCAACAATTGGAACGATAACACAACCAACGTGTACAGTAGCAACAGGTAGTGTAGTTTTAAATGGTTTACCATCTAGTGGTACTTGGACTGTGACTGGTTCACCAAGTGGAACAGCAACTGGTACAGGTACAACAACTACTATCTCTGGTTTAGCAGCAGGTACAACGTATACATTTACAGTGAGCAATGGAACATGTACATCTACAAGTTCATTAACCGCTGCACTTACAGCGCAACCAACACAACCAACTGTACCAGTAATTGGTACGATTACACAACCAACATGTTCTGTAACAACAGGTAGTGTTGCCTTAAGTGGTTTACCATCAAGTGGAACATGGACAGTAACAGGTTCTCCAAGTGGAACAGCAACTGGTACAGGTACAACAACAACCGTAACAGGGTTAGCAGCAGGAACAACCTATACATTCACAGTAAGCAACGGTTCTTGTTCATCATCAGCAACAATTAATGCAGTTATTAATGCAGCACCAGCAGTTCCAACAGCTCCAGTAATTGGAACAATCACTCAACCAACATGTACAGTATCAACTGGTAGTGTAGCCTTAAGTGGTTTACCATCAAGTGGAACATGGACAGTAACAGGTTCGCCAAGTGGAACAGCAACTGGTACTGGTACAACAACAACAATCTCAGGATTAACAGCAGGAACAACGTATACGTTTACAGTAAGTAACGGAACATGTTCTTCAACAACATCATTAACAGCTGCACTTAATGCAGCTCCAACAGTACCAACAACACCTGTTGTAGGAACAATCACTCAACCTAGTTGTACAGTATCAACAGGAAGTGTAGCTTTAAGTGGTTTACCATCAAGTGGAACATGGACCGTAACAGCAACACCAGGAGGAGCAACAGCAACAGGTACAGGTACAACCGGTTCAATTACTGGATTACCTGCAGGTGCAACGTATACCTTTACAGTAAGTAATGGCACATGTGCTTCTTCTGCAAGTACCAATGCAATCATTAACTCGGTTGTAGGTGTGCCAACAACTCCAATAGTAGGAACGGTAACTCAACCAACTTGTGCTGTATCAACAGGAAGTGTAGCGTTAAGTGGTTTACCATCAAGTGGAACATGGACAGTAACAGGAACTCCTAGTGGAACAGCTACAGGTTCAGGTACAACAACAACAGTGAGTGGATTAGCAGCAGGAACATATACATTCATTGTAAATGATGGAACATGTAATTCAACTGCAACAACAAACGTAGTTATCAATACACAACCAACAACACCAACAAGTCCATTAATTGGAACCATTACTCAACCAACTTGTTCTTTAGCAACAGGAAGTGTAGCCTTGAGTGGTTTACCAGCAAGTGGTACTTGGACCGTAACTGGTTCACCTAGTGGAACAGCAACAGGTACAGGAACAACAACAACTGTTTCAGGCTTATCAGCAGGAACCTATACCTTTACAGTAAGTGATGGAACATGTACTTCAACTGTTTCCGTAAATGCGGTGATTACTTCACAACCAACAACACCAATTGCACCAGCAGTTGGAACCATAACACAACCAAGTTGTACAATAGCAACAGGTGATGTAGCCTTAAGTGGTTTGCCATCAAGTGGTACTTGGACCGTGACAGTAACTCCAGGTGGAGCAACTTCAACAGGAACAGGAACAACAACAATAATAACTGGTTTAACAGCAGGTAATACTTATACATTTACAGTAAGTGATGGAACGTGTACATCGGCTGTATCTACCAATGCAGTTATCAATGCGCAACCAAGCGTACCATCAACACCAATTTTAGGTGCAGTAACTCAACCAAGTTGTACAGTAGCAACCGGTGATGTAGCAATAAGTGGTTTACCATCAAGTGGTACATGGACCATAACAGCAACGCCAGGCGGAACAACAACAACTGGAACAGGAACAACAACAACATTCACTGGTTTAGCAGGAGGTTCAACGTATACTTTCACTGTAAGTGATGGAACATGTACTTCAGTAGCTTCTACATCAGTAACGATCAACACTTTTGCAGGTGCTCCAACAGCACCGCTGTTAGGAACCTTAACACAACCAAGTTGTACAACAACAACAGCAAGTGTTGTATTAACAGGTTTACCATCAACTGGAACATGGACTGTAACAACCAATCCAGGAGCAGTAACAACAACTGGAACAGGTACAAGCACAACCATAACAGGTTTAACAGCAGGTACTACCTACACCTTTACAGTTGATAATGGAACATGTACTTCAACATCTTCTGCAAATGCAGTGGTGAATGCAGTACCAACACCTCCAACAGCAACAGCAGGTTCACCATTGGTATTGGGTTGTTCTCCTTTAAGTGGAACAATCAGTGCTAGTTCAACAACGGGAACAGCAACGTATTCATGGTCAGGCCCAGGTATTGTGAGTGGTGGTTCAAACTCAACAGTAACAGTAAATGCAGTAGGAACGTATACAGTAACAGTAACGGATCCAGCAACGGCATGTACATCAACAACAACAGTTGCAGTAACAAACAACACAACAGCACCAGCAGTAACAGCAGGTGGCGCATTAACATTAACATGTGCTGCATCGAGCGGAACAATTAGTGCAAGCTCTACAACAAGCGGTGCATCATTCAACTGGACAGGAGCAGGTATCACCAGTGGTGGAACAACTGCAACACCAACAGTGAGTGCAGCAGGAACATATACTGTAACAGTAACAGATCCTAGCAATGGCTGTACAGCAACAACAACGGTATCAGTGAGTGCAAACAATACAGCACCAAACGTAACAGCAGGTTCATCAACACCAATAAGTTGTACAACAGGATTAGGAGCAGTAAGTGCAAGTTCAACAACAACAGGTGCAACGTATAGCTGGTCAGGTGCAGGTATTACAAGTGGTGGTACAACAGCAACACCAACAGTGAATGCAGCAGGAACATATACTGTAACGGTAACCGATCCAAGTAATGGTTGTACAGCAACAGCAATTGCAACAGCAGTAAATAGTCCTGGCCCAACAGCCAATGCAGGAACAGATGTAACAATAGTATCAGGAACATCAACCACATTAACAGCAACAGGTGGTGGAACATACGCATGGAGTACAGGTGAAACAACAAGTTCAATTACTGTAACACCAACTACAACTACTGATTATTGTGTAACCGTAACGGATGGAAATGGTTGTTCTGATAGTTCTTGTGTTCGCGTAACGGTTGATATTATCTGTGGCGAATTATTTGTTCCAAATGCATTTTCACCAAATGGAGATAACTTTAATGATAAATTTAAAGTGAAAGTAAACCCAGAATGTGTTATCGAAGTTCAATTGTTTGTATACGATCGTTGGGGAGAAAAAGTGTTTGAAGGAACTACTCCTCAAGCAGCTTGTGTAGATGGTTGGGACGGAACATTTAATGGAAAAGCTTTAGACAATGCCGTGTTTGTTTATTATCTGAACATCACACTTTCAAATTCTCCTGATGTAATCAAACAAAAAGGAAATGTTAGTTTAATCAGATAATTAATTTTTACACATATAAAAGAACGTTCAAATGAAAACTCAAAATATAAAATTAGGAATCGCATTAATTGCAACAGCAATTTTGTCGGCTGATACATTAACAGCACAAGATGTGCATTTCTCACAATTTCGTGAAACACCTGTGTTTTTAAATCCAGGGAACACTGCTCTTGATAGAGATGTTCGTGTAATATTAAATTATAAAGATCAGTGGAGAAGTGTAGCATCGCCATACAAAACATTTGGCTTTTCTGGCGAGATGGCGGTTGCAAAAAAGAAAAATAAAAATGCCTACTTAGGGATTGGTTTAACAGTATTTTCAGATAAATCTGGTGATTCTCAAATGGGAATAACTGTTGGAACACTTAATATATCAGGGATTATTAAAACAGGAGATAACAGTAAACTTGGTTTGGGTATTATGGGTGGTTTTGGACAACGCTCTGTTAGTTATGGAGCATTAAGATGGGAAGAGCAATACCAAAATGGAGCTTACAGTTCTGCAAACTCTTCCTATGAACCAAATGGAGCAACGAGTTACACACTTCCTGATGCAGCAGCTGGTATCGCTTGGACCTATGGTAAAGGTGAAAAATACATTTCTGCAAATAATGGTGTTAGAGCTACAATTGGTTTTGGTGCTCATCATTTTGGTTTTCAGAAATATTCTTTTTACAAACAAACTGGTGAAAAATTATTTTCGAAATATGTTGGACATGCGAATGTTGAAATCGGAATCGCAAATTCAAATTTGATTATTGTTCCTGGTATTATGTTTACTTCTCAAGGGCCATCTAAAGAGATTGTCGCAGGAAGTATTTTTAAATATGTATTGTCAGAAAATTCGAAGTATACAGGTAACAAAAAAGGTTCTGCAATCGGAATTGGTTTTGATTACCGCTTTGGTGATGCTGCCATTGCAAGTTTAATGTATGAGTTCTCAAACTTTGCAGCGGGTGTGAGTTATGATTTTAATTTATCGAAATTAAAAACGGTAAGCTCTGCTCGCGGTGGATTCGAAATATCATTACGTTTTGTGAGTCCAAATCCATTTAATGCCAACGCAAACAAATCACGTATTTAAGAAATAGCCTCAATATAATTTATGAAAAAGCTACTACTAACAGGCTTATTTATCGTATCATCCATTGTTTCTACTTTAGCTCAAATTACTGAAGAAAAAACGATTGGTGATACGCTTAAAGTATCGATTAAAAATATTGGTGCCGAAATTAATTCAACTTTTCCTGATTACTCTTCGGTAATTTCTGCAGATGGAAAAATTATGTTTTTTACTTCGCGTAGACCAAGTACCGATAAGGATATTAAAAAAAATAAAGAAGGTTTAGAGAAAATTTATTTTGCTACGTATAATGAAAAGCAAAAAAAATGGAATGCTGCAACATCTATTCCTGAACCAGTAAACGCACCTAATCGCCACAATTCAAATATTGCGTTATCAAATGATGGTTCATGGTTGTTGATTTATCGTGACGATGAAAATGGAAATGGTGATATTTATGAATCTCGTCAAAAAGGAATTACATGGACAGAGCCTGAAAAATTACCAGAACCTGTTAATTCAAAAAATCATGAATCATCTGCTAGTATTGCACCTGATGGACGTACCATTTATTTTGTAAGCGACCGTGTTGAAGGCGGAAAAGGTGGACGTGATATTTGGTATTGTACAAAAGATGAAAGTGGTAAATGGGGGAAAGCTGTTAATATTGGTGAACCTATCAATACCAAAGATGATGAAGAAGCTGTTTTTATTCATCCCGATGGTAAAACACTTTATTTTAGTTCAACGCGTAAGGGCGGACAAGGTGGATACGATATTTATGTAACTACCAACGAAAAAGGATTATGGTCGACACCTGTAAATATTGGTGCACCGATTAATACAGCCGATAATGATTTGTTTTTTGTATTAACGGCTAGTGGTAAAACAGCCTATTATTCATCGAGCAGAAAAGGTACTTTGGGCGAGAAAGATGTATTTGAAGTAAATTTTACAGCTTTAGAAAAGAAAAAAGACAAAGGTCCACGTTTGGCATTGTTGAAAGGGAAAATTTACGATGCAAAAACAAAACTGCCAATTGAAGCAACTATTGAATTAACGAATGTAAAAACAGGAGAAAAAGTTTCCAATTTTACATCTAACAGTCAATCGGGAAGTTACATGGTAAGTTTACCTGCAGGTGTTAATTACGGTATTTATGTGTCAGCAAACGGTTATTTGTTTCATTCCGAAAATTTTGATTTGCCTGATGCCGCAGAATACATTGAAATTGAAAAAGACATCTATTTGAATAAAATTGAAAAAGGAGCAAAGATTGTCTTGAACAATATTTTCTTTGATTACAATAAAGCAACCTTGAGAAGTGAATCTTTTTCGGAGTTAGCACGTGTTGTGAAAATTATGAATGAAAATCCAACCATACAAATTGAAATCTCTGGACATACCGATACCAGAGGTAGTTCGGAGTACAATCAGAAATTGTCGGAAGACCGTTCAAAATCGGTAGTTGATTATTTGATTAAACAAGGTGTAGCAACAGCTCGATTAAAATACAAAGGTTATGGTGAGTTAACACCAATCAACACTGATGCGATGATAGAAGCAGAGCCTCTTGAAACAAAGAAAGAAGAGTTGCACCAGCAAAACAGACGAACAGAATTTAAAATTTTACAATAATTAAAAAGGCGAAGAATTTTCTTCGCCTTTTTAATTGATTGTACCAGCGCGTTCCCATTTTTCGTAATCTTTAATAAGAATAACGTACCAAATTACTCCCACAATATAGGTGGCAGCAGTAATCAAGAAAATGTTTACATAGGCTACATTCATGTGGCGAAGGATTCCAAATAAAATAGCACTAAAAAATGTAGATCCCGACCAAATTGCAGAGGTTAAACCACTCGTCATTTCTCTATTTTGTTCACCCACGTATTTCATCGTAATGTCGGAAGTCATAGGCGCTGCAATGTTCATTAATGGTTGTCGTAATAAATAAAATCCAACTGCAATATAAATGGCTGCACTGTGTTCGTTATAATATTGTGTAGTTGCCATTACAATGAGCGCAACAATAGCAAAGGATTGTGTGATGGGTACTGCACGTTTATAACCAATGCCTTCTTTTATTTTTGGTACCCACAATGCAGCATAAGCAACAATAAAGGAGGCTGCAAACGACATGTATGAAAACTGAGATGTATTCATATTGTGAACGTTCGAGAAAAACAAACTGATGAACGGAATAGTGAACCCAGCTCCAAATGCAATGATGGCAGTAGGGATCAATGCTTTAAAAATTAGTTTCCAGTCGTAGCCTTTTAAATTACTTCGTTTTTCGGTAAGTGCTGGAATGACTTCCTGTTTGCTAACTCTCGAAATAAAATACAAGCCTAAAAAGCTTAAACAAACAATTCCATAAAGTAAATTTTGCTCGTTAAAAACAATGGCATTGATGGAGTTTAAAACAGCAATGAATAAAAAGCTAAGGATGCTTGCAATGCTCCATGTTGCAAAGTTGAGAGTGATTGCCGATGTATGCTGGTGCAATGGTGCATTGCGCAATATATAGGGCAATACAGGTATTTGTATAAATGTATACGCTGTTCCCCAAAGCAAATGAGCTATTAGAAGCAATGGAGTTGAATGGATTTGTACACCAATTAAAATGAGTAATCCAAAAAAGGGAACACCAAATGCAGCAAAATAAAATAAGGGCAAAATTCGTCTTCCTTTGATATACATTCCCAGAAATAATGCCAGGGCTAGCATTCCAAGATATCGGTAGGAGGTAAAGTGTGCATATTCAGCATCGCTATAACCTTCGGCTTGCATGTACAAAGGAAGAATAGCCATAAACGTAACATTAATCATTTGAACAAAAAATTCAACGGTGATTACGTTTAATATTGATTTATCGAGTTTGCTATAATCTTTTATAATGGTAAGCATAATGCTTTAATCGAATCTTATTTGATGGTACTAGTAATGTATTGCTTTATTTTTTCAAACTCGTAGGGTTCAAACCATTGAATTTGTTCATCGCGTTTAAACCACGTTAATTGGCGTTTTGCAAAGTTGCGTGTATGTTGTTTTATTAATTCTACTGCTTGTTCTAATGTTGTTTTGTTTTCTAAATAATCGAACAACTCTTTGTAACCAACAGTTTGCAAGGCATTTTTGTTTTGATAGGGTAACAATGATTTTACTTCATCCAGTAATCCTTCTTGCATCATTTCATCCACTCTTTTGTTGATGCGCTCATATAATGCTTCACGAGAACTATTTAATCCAATTTTGATTGTTTTAAAATTACGTTTTTTAGTTTTTCCTGCTCGTTGTTCCGAGTACGTTTTGCCCGTACTCAAGCAAACCTCCAATGCGCGCATCAATCGTTGTGGGTTGTTTAAATCTACTTGATTGTAATAGTTTAAATCTAATTCTTTCAATTGCTCTTGTAATGCCGCAATGCCTTTTTCCTCGTAAAGTAATTTTAGTTGCTGACGAATTTCTGCACTCGCTTCGGGTAATTCATCAAGTCCATTGCAAACAGCATCAATGTATAATCCAGAGCCACCAACAAGGATGGCGTAATCTTTTGTTTCAAATAACGTGTTTAGTACTTGGATGGCTTCGGTTTCAAACTTTCCTACATTGTATTCTTCGGAAATGGAATGTGAATCAATAAAATGATGTTTGATGGCACCCATTTCGATAGCAGTTGGTTTTGCTGTACCAATGCTCATTTCTTTAAAAAATTGTCGGGAGTCGGCCGAAAGAATTTCGGTATCAAACGCTTTAGCAAGTTGAATGCTCAATGCTGTTTTACCAACAGCAGTAGGGCCAACAATTACAAATAATTTTTTTTTAGATTCCACCTGTGAGGGGGAGAGTTAGATTAATAATCTTCTTTGCCTTCACTAAAATGATCGCTGTCGTCAAATTCCGAAGCTCCAAAATCATCTTCTTCAGCACTTTCTTCTTCTTCCTCTGCTACTTCTTCTTCACCTTCTTCTCCTTCTAGTAAGGCAGTTTCATCTTCGCTATGTGCACTTGCGTATGCTTCATCATCTGCGTGTGGTTCGTCCTCATCATCAAAATCGTCTTCATCGGCAGCAGGAGCAGCAAGGTTGTTAGCTTTGTATTGTTTTGGTGATTCACCAATTGATTTAACACATTTAGGGTAGTTTACTTTTGCATCATCCGGAACAATTTTCAATAATTCAACTAAAAATGTCCAACCTGTTTTTAAATCGTATACGTAAACAAATTTTTGATGAGGATCATCAATCAATGCCGCCATTTTACATTTGTTCATTTGGCGTTTTAAAGGCATCTTTTTTAATGCTCTTAATTCCTTTTCATCATCACTAATTGGGCGTAAAGTAATTTCATCACCTTTTCGGTAATAATCATCACTGATATAGAATGATGCATCATGCAAGTTGTCAAATCCGATGGACTGAACAATTACATTGTGAAAATCTTCAAAGTTTTGAGTCGATTTAATATCTATTTCACGGTATACTTCTTCGTTATCTTCGAACGTAACTCTAAATCTATAAACTGCCATTCTATTCTTTTATTTAAATGATTGATATTGTAGTTGCAAAAGTAAGAAAAAATACCTTTTATGTGCTTGCTTTTAAGCCTAACTTTTCACCTTCAGTAAGCATAAACTGAAAGGCTTCGTTGTAATCATTTTTGATGATTCCATCCAGTATCGCTTCTCGTATTGCATTTTTAATGATTCCTACTTCGCGTCCAGCACCTATGGCAAATGTTTTCATTATGTCTTCGCCAGTAATAGGAGGTTGCCAATTGCGGATATTGTCTTTTTCTTCTACCTCTTTTAATTTCTGACGAACAAGTTCAAAGTTCTTCAAATATTTTTGGACTTTGTATTCATTTTTTGAAGTGATATCTGCTTCACACAATTTCATTAAGTCATCAATGTCATCACCTGCTTCAAATAATAGTCTTCGAACTGCGCTTTCGGTAACTTCGCTTTTTGCTAATACAATTGGGCGTAGGTGGAGTAGTACCAATTTTTGTACATACTTCATTTTTTCGTTCAATGGTAATTTTAAATCAGCAAATATTTTTGGCACCATGCGTGAACCTTTGTCTTCGTGGCCATGAAATGTCCAGCCATGATCTGCTTCAAAACGTTTGGTAGGAGGTTTCGCTATATCGTGTAAAATTGCTGCCCAACGTAACCATAAATCATCCGTTGTTTTGCAAATGTTATCGAGTACTTCAAGCGTATGGTAAAAATTATCTTTATGTCCTTTTCCGTTGCGTATTTCTACACCATGCAAAGCAACCATTTCGGGGAATATGTAATGCAATATGCCCGTATCAAATAATAATTTAAATCCGATGGACGGTTTTTTTGCAAGAATAATTTTATTTAACTCATCGGATATACGTTCTTTCGAAATGATTTTGATGCGCTCTTTATTTCTGGTAATGCTTGCTAAGGATTCATGTTCAATGGTGTAGTCGAGCTGTGTTGCAAAACGAATAGCACGCATCATTCGCAAGGGATCATCAGAATAAGTAATGTCTGGATTTAAAGGTGTACGAATGGTGGTGAATTGCATGTCTTTAATTCCATTAAATGGATCGAGCAATTCTCCATAGTTGGCTTTGTTAAGCGCAATGGCTAATGCATTGATGGTAAAATCTCTTCTGTTTTGATCATCCTCCAGTGTGCCATTTTCCACAATTGGCTTTCTGCTTTCAATGCGGTACGATTCTTTTCGTGCACCAACAAATTCAATGTCATAATCTTCATAAACAATTTGTGCAGTACCAAAATTTTTAAAAACGTTTACATGGTATTGATTTCCTAATTTTGCGGCAACACGCTCGGCAAGTTCTATCCCTGAGCCTATGGCAACAATGTCAATGTCTTTGCAAGGTCGGTTTAGTAATAAATCGCGCACCCAACCTCCAATTACAAAAGCCTGTACATTCATTTCGTCAGCACAAGCTGAAACAACTTCAAAAATAGGATGGGTTAATTTTGTTTTCACGTTACTTTCTAATAATCTTAATCTCTCCGTTTAACGCAACTTTGATAATGGTAGATGGTTGTACATTGTTTTGTTCGTTTTTACGATAATTAACTATGTAATCAACTTTATTGAGTATGTCTAATTTTATTTCATTAAAGGAAGATGGCGCAGGCTCACCACTAATATTGGCTGATGTGGATACAATTGGTTTTCCAAAACGATGAATTAAATTTTTACAAAATTCATCTTTTACTAAGCGTATACCAACACTTCCATCGGCAGCAATTACGTTTTCGGCCAACATGCGTGCATCGGGATAAATTATTGTTAAAGGATGTTCTGCTGCTTCGATCAAATCCCAAGCAATAGCAGGTACATCTTTTACATAGCGATTTAGCATTGTTTCGTCACATACAAGTGTTACCATGCTTTTGTATTCGGCACGTTGTTTAATTTTAAACACTTTGTTTACAGCCTCTTTGTTACGGGCATCACAGCCAATACCCCAAACGGTATCAGTTGGATAAAGAATGGTTCCACCTTTTCGGAGAACTTCTAACGCGTTTTTTATTTCTTCTTCCATTTTTCCTGTGAATAGGTACTAACAACGAATATACAAAAATCTATCCTATACTGTTTGGTTTACTTGTATAATTGAATCAGTTGATTGGTAATAGTTTTGGGGTGAAATTGTTGTGCATACTCAAATCCTTTCTCTGCCATCGTTGTTCTTATTTGTTCGGATGCAAGCAAGTGATTTATTTTTTCTGCCAAGTCTTTTTCATCACTTGGTTCAATGTATAAACTGTTTGGACCAGCAGCTTCCGGAAAACAACCTCCTTTTGAGGTAATAACTGGTGTTTTACTTGTTAGTGCTTCAATGATTGGAATTCCGAAACCTTCAAACAAAGAAGGGAAAATAAAAATGCTCGCCAATTGATAAATAACAGGCAATTCCTGGTTGCTCACATTTTCTAAAAACAGAACACGTTGTTCTAATTTGTGTTCTTTGATATATGCTTTTACTTTTTCGAAATAGCTTGTTTTGCGTCCAACAACTACTAATGGAATGTCTTTTACAGTGCGAAGCGCTTTTACAATTGTCAATAAGTTTTTGCGCTCTTCGATGGTGCCAACGTAAAATAAAAAGTCGGTTGGCAACTTAAATTTTTCTTGTATCGATTTTTTAGCTGCTTCCGAATAGGTTTTGTAAAATGCTTCGTCACAACTTTGGTAAACAACCTGTATTTTATTTTCGGGAATAAAATAATATTTTTCGATATCACGTTTTGTTTCTTCGCTAATAGCAATAATAGTATCGGCAATGTCGCAGGCGTGACGGAATTTTTTGTTGTAAATTTTACGATCCAAAAATGGATAGAGGTTTGGATAGCGTAAAAAAATTAAATCATGTGTGCTTACAATTTTTTTGCCTTTAAACTGATGAATGTTGAATGGAAGCTCATTGCTTAAACCATGATACACATCTATGTGATGTTGGTTCAATAGTTCTGTTATTCCATAAGAGCGCCAGCGGGAGCGTAATTTTTTATCTATAAAATGTTGTGGCTCTTGAATGCGAATGTTTTGTTTGTTCGATATAAATTGTTCGAAGTCATTCCCTGATTTTTTTGTAGTAAACAAGGTGTAATCATTTTCCGGGAAGTATTCATCAAGCGATTTAATGAGTGTTCTGGAATAATTTCCTAAACCACTGTTATTTAAAAATGCTCGCTTGGCATCAAAACCTATTTTCATCTAAACGTATATTCTTTTTTTATTCTTCTATTCCTCGATACCTCAACTCTTCAAGTAACAACAAACTAAACCGCTACATCGTATTCTCTCAATGCATTGTTAAGAGAAGTCTTTAAATCGGTACTTTCTTTACGTTGTCCAATAATCAAAGCACAAGGCACTTGAAATTCGCCTGCAGCAAATTTTTTGGTATATGATCCAGGAATTACAACCGAACGAGGAGGGACAATTCCTTTGTATTCTTTCGGTTCAGGTCCGGTAACATCAATAATTTTTGTGGATTTAGTCAATACTACATTTGCTCCTAAAACCGCTTCTTTTTGTACATGAACACCTTCTACTACAATGCAACGCGATCCAATAAAACATCCATCTTCAATAATTACTGGTGCAGCCTGAACGGGCTCTAAAACACCACCAATTCCAACCCCACCACTCAAGTGTACATCTTTTCCAATCTGAGCGCATGAACCAACGGTTGCCCATGTGTCTACCATTGTTCCGCTATCCACATATGCACCAATGTTCACATAACTCGGCATCATAATAACTCCTTTTGCTAGGTAGGCACCATAACGAGCTACTGCATTTGGAACCACTCGTACACCCAGTTCGGCATAATTGGTTTTTAATTTCATTTTATCATTGTATTCAAAAATACCCACCTCAATGGTTTGCATTTGTTGAATTGGGAAATATAAAATCACAGCCTTTTTTACCCATTCATTCACTTGCCACTGGTCGCCATTTGGCTGAGCTACACGCAATTTTCCTTTGTCCAACAGTTCAATTACTTCGCGGATTGTTGCTTGAGTTTTTTCTTCTTTTAATAGCTCTCGGTTTTCCCAAGCGGCTTCTATAATTTGTTGCATGGTTTATTCTTGTTTTTTGGTGCGCAAATATACCAAAAAGTATGTTGTTTCGGGTGGATAATCACTGAAGTATTTTTATTACTTTTGTAGCATGGCTCGCATTATGGCAATTGATTATGGAAGTAAACGTGTTGGGATTGCTGTTACAGATCCGTTGCAGATTATTGCAAATGGTTTAACAACTGTTCATTCAAAAGATTTAATCGATTTTTTGAAAAAATACATGGAGAAAGAACCTGTAGAATGCATTGTGGTTGGAGAGCCTAAACGAATGAATAATGAAGCATCTGATTCGGCACGTTTTATAGAGCCATTTGTGGTGCATTTAAAACGAACGTTTCCACAAATAAAAGTGGAACGATTGGATGAGCGTTTTACTTCAAAGATGGCGTTTCAAACTATGATTGATGGAGGCTTAAAGAAAAAAGCAAGGCAAAACAAAGAGTTGGTTGATGAGATAAGCGCTACTATTATTTTGCAAGATTATATGGGACGCATCAAGTAGACTTTAGACACAAGATTTAAGAAAAAAGAAAAGATAACAGATAATTTTAAAAGAATGATTTTACCAATAGTAGCCTACGGAGATCCTGTTTTACGTAAAATGGGTGTTGATATAGATAAAGATTTTCCAAATTTACAGCAGTTGATTGCTGATATGTTTGATACCATGAACAATGCCTTGGGTGTTGGATTAGCTGCTCCACAAGTGGGAAGAGCAATTCGCTTGTTTATTGTTGATACCAAACCATTTGCTGAACGCGATGAAGATGATGAGGATGATGATGAATTTACACCCGAAGAACGTTCGCAATTAGAAGAATTTAAACGTGTATTTATCAATGCGCGTATTGTGGATGAAACTGGCGAAGAATGGGCATTCAACGAAGGTTGTTTGAGTATCCCAAAAATTAGAGAAGATGTAATGCGCAAACCAAAAGTTCGTATCAAATATGTTGACGAAAATTTTAAGGAACATGACGAAGTGCATGAAGGTTTGATAGCACGCGTTATTCAACACGAGTACGATCACATTGAAGGTAAATTATTTACCGATAAAATTAGTCCTTTGCGCAGACGAATGATTCAAGGTAAATTAAATGATATTTCGAAAGGAAAAGTTCAGATTGGTTATAAAATGCGTTTCCCAGTAAAATAAAATACAATGAAAAAAATAATTTATTCGATTTTAATTTCAACTTTATTAATTGCTTGTGCTGGTAACGAAGAAAAAGTTGTTGCTACACAAGACGACCGTAGTATCTTGTTAGAACGAATTAAAAAGTTTGAAAGTGAATTGTATGTGGCCGATAAATTGGATCCAATTAAGGCGGATATGGCCATCACAACCTATTCCGAATTCATCGAAAAATTTCCAAACGATTCATTAACACCTGATTTTTTATTTAAAGCAGGTGAAGTTGCTACTGCCAATATGCAATACAAACAAGCAATTGGTTATTACAAAGGTGTTACAACTAATTTTTCAAAATACAAATACATCGAAGAGTGTTGGTATTTACAAGGCTATATCTGGGATAATTTTTTGAACAAAGATGATTCTGCAAAAGTGATTTATGAGCAAGTAATTCAAAAATTCCCAAGCTCACATTATGCACAAGATGCAAAAGCTGCCATTCAAAATTTAGGTAAAACAGATGAGCAATTAATTGAGGAGTTTAAAAAGAAAAATGCTGGGAAATAATTAGTTAAATTCTTTTTCTAGTAATTCTTTTAATCGTTCCGGGCTTAGGCTGTATTTTAAATCACCTTCTTTGGAAAGAGAAATTTCTCCAGTTTGTTCCGAAACAATAATTGCAACAGCATCCGTATTTTCTGTTATTCCAACAGCTGCTCTGTGGCGCATTCCTAAGTGAGCCGGAAAGTCATTGTTTTCTGTTACTGGTAATACACAACGTGCAGCAACAATTACATTGTTGGATATAATGACAGCGCCATCATGCAATGGAGAGTTTTTGTAGAAAATACTTTCTATCATTCGTCCCGAAACTTTTGCATCAATGGTATCACCAGTATTGGCATAAAATTTTAAATCGTTGTTTTTGGTGATAATAATGAGTGCACCCGTTTTGGTTTCACCCATGTGTTTGCATGCCTTAATAATGGCATTAATATCAAGAGATGTTTCTGTTGTTACTTGCCATTTAAAATCAAACAATCCTTTTCCAAATTTCGATTTGGTAAAAAAATCGCTGGTACCAATGAATAATAAAAAGCGCCTAAGCTCCTGTTGAAATACAATAAGCAATGCAATAAAACCAACATCTATAAATTTACCCAATATACTGCCAAATAGCTGCATGTTTAGCGCTTTAACAGCAATCCATAATAAGTAAAAAAGTAAAATTCCAACAAAAATATTTACTGCAACCGTTCCTTTTATGAGGTAATACAATTGATAAATCAATGCTGCTACAAGCAGCACATCTATTACATCAATAAATTTTATAGTAATAAACAGATTTAACATAATACAAGTATACAAAAAAAATGCTGTTTTAAATAGGCTCCTGAACGAATGTAAGTTCGAAGCATGTGCCATTGTCTACCGTAAAAGAGTGTTTGCCACCTAGTTGTTCTGATAACGACAAAATAACAACCATTCCCAAGGATTCGCTATTTTCGTAGCCTGCCTTTAATCCTGTTCCATCATCTTTTACCTTTAATGTTACATTTTTTCCAGTGCTCGAAAAATCAATTGTAATAGTTCCTTTGTCGCGTCCTTTGAATGCATGTTTGTAGCAATTTGTTAATAGCTCATTTAGTATTAATCCACATGGAATAGCATTGTTTACATTGAGTTTGGTGTTGCTAATATTCGTTTGGATGTCGATGTTTGCAGATAGTGTAGGGTAGGAATACTTAATTTCTGTAATCAGTTCCGAAATATAGGCACTAAAATCAACATCATTAAAGCTATCATTTTTATAAAGTTTATCATGGATGAGTGCCATGGATTTTACTCTGTTTTTACTTTCCAATAAAATGTTTTGGGCGTCTTCATTTTCAATGGTGCTTATTTGTAAGTTGAATAAGCTTGCTATAATGGATAAATTATTTTTTACGCGATGATGAATTTCGGCTAAAAGAATTTCTTTTTCAATAAGCGCTTGTTTGATTATTTTTTCAGTTTCCTTGCGTTCGTTTATTTGCTGTTCATATAAATCGTGCTGGCGTTTGTTGTTCGACATTGTAAGAAACACAAACAAGCCAATGGAGGTAATGCTAAACGGTAAATTAAACATAAACATGTTGTAACGATCGCTGTCCGTTAAAAATTCGCTTCTGAATAATTGGTAGTGCGTAAGTACATTAATGGTTAACAAAATGATTGGAAAGGCAAAGTGTATTGCTATTGCTTTTTTTTCACTGCTTTCGAAAATGAATGCAACAGCCAATGCCAGTGGAAAATAATATAAAAATGTTCCAGAGGCTAATCCCGAATAGGAGTCGAAATAAAAAATGGCAATGCTTATTGATAGTAATATAAAAGAAGTTGCAAAAGCATGATGTCCTTTTTTGTTTAGCCAAAATCCTATTAAACAGACAAGTGTATACAATTCAATAATGATTGCAGAAAATGTATCTCCCAGTACAAAATTGTTAATACCACTAAAAAAGAAAATAATTAATGCTACCAAGCAATACTGATTCGTAAGCATGATTCGTTTTATCTGCTCTTCGGAATAATCGGGTTTGATTCCAATGCTTGAAATATTTTTCCAAATATTAAGTGCCATTTTTTTCTTTTAGGAGGTAAACTTACTAAAAATAGTGGATAAAAATTTTTCAAAAATGTAGTTATTCTGCTAATTGAGTTTTACATTTATGCAATTAAAGTTAATGCTTTGAAAATTACATTTTTAGGAACAGGAACATCTCAAGGAGTGCCAATCATAGCATGCCCTTGCGCTATTTGTAAGTCAACAGATAGTCGCGATAAGCGTTTGCGTTCTTCTGTATGGATAGAAGTGGATGGTAGGAGCTTTGTGATTGATACAGGTCCTGATTTTAGACAGCAAATGCTACGTGAGGAGGTTAAAAATGTAGATGCAATTATTTTCACACACGAGCATAAAGACCATACGGCAGGCTTTGACGATATACGTGCATTCAATTTTGTGAATCAAAAGAAAATGGATGTGTATGCTTCTGAAAATGTTCAAGCTGCCATTCGCAGGGAGTTTGCCTATATCTTTAGCGACTTTAAATATCCTGGAATCCCAGAAATTAATCTTCATTTGTTGGAGAACCAATTAACCATGATTCATGGTATACCTGTAATGCCTATTCAGGTAATGCACTATAAATTGCCTGTATTTGGATTTCGTATTGGTGATTTTACCTACATCACCGATGCTAACTTTATTTCGGATGAAGAAAAAGAAAAAATTAAGGGGTCCAAAGTTTTAGTGCTGAATGCATTAAGACGAGAACCTCATATTTCTCATTTCACACTTAATGAAGCCATTCGTTTGGTTGAGGAATTGAAGCCCGATGTGGCTTATTTCACACATATTAGCCATCAATTGGGTTTACATGAGCAAGTTCAGCAGGAATTGCCTACCAATATTCAGTTAGCATACGATGGACTAAAAATTGAGCTCTGAAACCAAATAATTGCTTAACATTTGTCTTGACTTTTAGCATTTTTTTTCTTTTCTTTACTATAACTCTAATCTAAATCCTATATTAAAATGCTACTAAAAAAATGTACAATTGCTATTGGCTTGCTGCTCATGGCAAACATTGGATTCTCATCCGAAGGAGGTGTTATTTCCAATGCAAACAAAAATGATGTTCGTTACATCACCAATCCTAAAAGACTAGCCGATGTTGCTTATCAACAAGAATTACGCGAACGTAGTTCGTGGAAAAACTTTGTTGCTGCAAATGGAACATGGTATGTTGTTTTTAACGAAGAAAATTCAAAACCACATCGTGCTTTTGGAAAACCTATTACGGTGTTTGGTATGACACCAGAAATGAAAGCAATGAATTTTATCAATTCAAAATTAGGAGCTTTTAATATTCCAGTTGGTGATTTGGTGTATTCAAATACAGGCACATCCGAAAGTTATCAATACGTTCATTATTACCAAAAATACCAAGGAGTAAAAGTATTGAATAGCGATATGTATGTTAAATTTACTCAAGCTGGCCAAGTTGTTACTTTTGGTTGCGATGTGTATAATGATATTGCTATTTCTACCAATGCTACTATTTCACCAAGTGCTGCTATTCAATTTGCACAAACAGGAATTGCTGATCAAGTTACAAGCAGCTCAGTAAATAATGAATTGTTTGTTTTACCAATTCCTGAATTCAAGCAAAATGTTTATAAATTGGTATACGAAGTTACCATCGAAACATTAGATAATACCAATGTACCAGCAAAATATTTAACACTGGTGGATGCTGCAACAGGTAAAGTTATTTCTAGAACAAATAAGGTATTGCACTTTACACCAAGTCCAACACCTCCTGCAAATACAGATGTTACCATTTCAGGTACAGTGTATCCAACACATCCATACAATCCAAGTGCGGTGATGCCTTTACGTAATTTGAAAGCAGTTGAAGGTGCTACAACTTATAATACTGATGCAAGTGGATTTATTGGCTTAACGAATTCAACTCCTACTTCTGTAACATTTACTTTAGAAGGTTCATGGTCGAAAGTCATTACAGGAAGCACTACTCCTTCGTATGTTGCATCTGTTACACCAGGAACCAATACCTTGTCATTTGATGCAAATGCAAATATTAGAGAGCTTTCTGCATATTATCATGTAAACATTATACATGATTATATGAAAACAAAATTTCCTGCATTCACAGATATGGACAATGCATTGCCAACTAATGTTGATGTTGCAGGTACCTGCAACGCGTTTTACAATGGTGTATCTATCAATTTTTATGCACTTGGTGGTGGATGTAATTCATTAGCTCAAGTGGGTGATGTTGTTTATCATGAATATGGACATGGTATCAACGATAAATTCTATCAGTCGCAAGGTGGCTCATTTGATAATGGAGCAATGGGCGAAGGATATGCTGATATTTGGGCATTAGGAGTTACTGCAAATCCTGTGTTAGGAATCGGATTTGATGATACAGATCCTACAGTTGTAGTTAGACGTTATGATATCGACAAAAAAGTATATCCTCAAGATTTAATAGGCGAAGTACATGCAGATGGTGAAATCATAGCAGGTGCATGGTGGGATACTGGATTAAACTTTGGGAACTTGCAACAAATGATGGACCTTTACAAAGAAACATTTTTTGCATTGGTAACCGGTCCAGATGGAACAGAAGGGCAAGTGTATGTTGATATTTTAATTGAAGCATTGAATGCTGATGATGTACCATCAAATGGTGGTGATAATGATATTACCAATGGAACACCAAACGATAATTCAATAGTTGATGCATTTGAATTGCATGGCATCACCTTATTGTCGAATGCTGTTGTAACCCACACGCCTGTTGAGGCAACACTTGCTAACCAAGGTATTCCAATTAATGCAAACGTAACGGTTACTTATCCTTGGGCTTTAGCTTCTGCTAAATTGTATTATAAAATCAATAGAACAGGTAGCTGGACTGGTGTAACCATGAGCAACACTTCTGGTTCTGCATATTCAGGTACAATCCCTGCACAACCACAAGGTACTGTAATTGGATATTATATTGGTTTAGAAGGTACCAATGGTTCTTTGAGTGCAGTTCAACCAGTTGCTGCTAATTTAACCAATCCTAACATTCCACACTTTATTTTAAGTGGAGCAACTTTAATGAGTCAGGAAGATTTTGATGATAACATAGGTAATTGGGAAGTTGGTTTAGCTTCTGACGATGCTACTTCTGGCGATTGGACAGTGGATGTACCAGTGGGCTCTTTTGCAACTCCAGGTGATGCAAGTACTGTTGTGCAGCCCGACTATCAACATACTGTTGGCGGACAATTTTGTGCTGTTACCGGAAATGCACCTGCTGCATCATCCGCATTAGGAACAAACGATGTGGATGGTGGCGAAACAACATTAGGCTCACCAATTTATAATTTGAGTACATATACAAATCCAATATTTACCTATTATCGTTGGTATATCAATAATCCTCCATCAGGTGCAAATCCTGCGAATGATTATTGGGAAACACAAATTTCAAACGATGGTACCAATTGGGTAAAAGTAGAACGTACCAATGTTTCAGATAAAAGCTGGAGACGATTTGCATTTAGAGTAAAAGATTACGTTACTTTATCCTCAACTGTTCAAGTGCGTTTTGTGGCAGAAGATTCCTTGATTACAGGAGCTAATTTAAATGGAGGTAGCTTAGTTGAAGCTGCTATCGATGATTTTTATTTATACGAAGAAGCATCGGTAGGTGTAGATGAAAACAATGCTGTTGCAGCTGTTAGCATTTATCCAAATCCTGCAAGCAATGTTGTTACTATCAATTACGATTTAATTAAAAATGAATCATTAGTAATTGAAATGTACAATCAATTGGGTGCTTTGGTATACACTAAATCAATTTCAAATCCAGGTATTGGAAATCACAACTTAAAAATTGAAACCGCTGAATTCGCAATGGGATTGTATACCCTAAACGTAAAAACAGCAACGAACAATTTTGTACGCAAAGTTTCGATTGTAAAATAAGAGAATACTAGTTTTAAATACAAACGCGCATTCCTTTTGGGATGCGCGTTTGTGTTTTCACTTGTTTGTTGGTGATAACACCAACAATAGCTTAAGTGGCGCCAAAGTGGCTAGGGAAATAACGGATTAATAAAGCATTTTTGCGTAGTTGCGGGTGGGAATGAAAACATGCGATGCCGACATGTGGTGAACGCTTTTTTATCAGAAAATCAAAGAATGAGCTTTAGCCGCATTCGTAGATTTTCGAGACAAAAGGGAGAGGCGGGGAGCGATCATGTTTTCTTGATTTTTTGTTGCTTTTTCATCAAGGAAAAAGCAAATAGCATTTTTAATAACTATTGGTTATAATCTGCAAGGAAACTATGCAATCAAGTTTGTTGGTGATAACACCAACAAAGGCTTAAACTGATTTTTATGCCCTTGCAGGTGTTATCTCCTGCAAAATAAATTTTAATCAAACATTCCATTCATTTGATTGTTATTCAATAAACATTAACTTTATAAAAAAATAAAACCATGAAAAAAATCAGCAGCTTATTAGCAATTATTTTATGTGCATTCACAATAAATGCACAACAATCATTTTATGATTTAAAAGCAACCACCATTGATGGTAAAGAGTTTAAATTTTCGGAATTAAAAGGTAAAAAAGTATTGATTGTAAACACCGCTTCTAAATGCGGTTATACACCACAATACGAAGATTTAGAAACTTTGTATAAAACGTATAAAGACAAAAATTTGGTAATCATTGGTTTTCCAGCAAATAATTTCATGAAGCAAGAACCAGGTTCAAACACTGAAATTAAAGAATTTTGCACCAAAAATTATGGTGTATCATTTATGATGATGGAAAAAATTTCAGTAAAAGGCGATGATATGCATTTGGTGTACCAATGGTTAACACAAAAAGCAAAAAATAGCAAAATGGATTCTGCTGTGAAATGGAATTTTCAAAAATACATGATTAATGAAAAAGGAGAGTTGGTAGATGTAGCTTATTCAAGCGACAAACCAATGGGAGGAAAAATAGAAGAGTGGATTAAAAAATAATTCAATGGAGTACATTGTTATTTGTTTAGTAGCATTAATTGGTTCGGGATTAACACTTTTTTCGGGCTTTGGATTAGGTACATTATTAGTTCCTGTTTTCGGACTGTTTTTCCCAATACCAATTGCTATAGCTCTCACAGCCATTGTACATTTCTTAAATAATATTTTCAAATTATTTTTAGTAGGCAAGCATGTCGATAAACAAATTGTTTATCGATTTGGCTTGCCTTCTATCATTGCAGCATTTATTGGAGCCTATATCCTTTCCTTGATTTCGGATATGGATCCATTGTATTCTTATCCCTTAATGGGTAAAGAAATGGTAATAATGCCTGTTAAATTAGTAATAGGATTATTACTTATGTTTTTTGCCTTGTTCGATTTAATTCCCGCATTAGCAAATTTACAGTTCGATAAAAAGTATTTGCCTTTGGGTGGAATGTTGAGTGGTTTTTTTGGCGGTTTATCAGGCAATCAGGGTGCTTTGCGCAGTGCTTTTTTGATACGTGCTAATTTATCAAAAGAAGCCTATATCGCTACAGGTGTTGTTATTGCTTGTATGATTGATATCTCTCGTTTGTCGGTTTATTCTAAACAAATTTTTGCCAATCACGAGCATTTTAATTATTCTTTAATTATTGCCGCTACTTTATCAGCCTTTATTGGTGCATATGTTGGCAATAAGTTGCTCAAAAAAATTACGGTGAAAGCATTGCAAGTAATTGTAGCAATAATGTTGTTCATTTTTGCAATACTTCTTATGGCGGGATTCATTTAAGGACTTATTTGTATCTTCGTTAAAAATTCAGAATCTTACTCCATGAAATTAGATATTCTAGCAATAGGCGTACATCCCGATGATGTTGAATTGTCATGTTCAGGCACACTTTTAAAGCACATTTCACAAGGTAAAATTTGTGGCGTGTTGGATTTAACCTGTGGCGAATTGGGCACACGTGGTAGTGGAGAATTACGTTTAGTAGAAGCACAAGATGCTGCTAAAGTATTGGGTGTAAGTGTTCGTGATAATTTAAAAATGGCGGATGGCTTTTTTAGAAATGATGAGGCACATCAATTAGCAATCATCAAAAAAATACGTGAATACCAACCCGAAATTATTTTGTGCAATGCTGTTTCTGATCGTCATCCCGACCATGGACGAGCAGCACAATTGGTATCCGAAGCTTGTTTTTACAGTGGTTTACGAAAAGTAGAAACTGTTGCAGATGGTAAGCCTCAAGCAGCATGGCGACCAAAAGCCGTGTATCATTACATTCAAGATCATCAATTAAAACCCGATTTTGTGGTTGATATCACTGCTTTTATGGATAAAAAAATGGAAGCCATCAAAGCATTCAAATCGCAGTTTTATGATCCGAATTCAAAAGAACCTGAATCACCTATTTCGGTAAAAAATTTCTTTGATGTTGTAAAAGGAAAAAATGCAGTCTTTGGTCGTGATGCAGGATTCGAATTTGCTGAAGGATTTAATGTGCAACGTACTATTGGGGTGAATGATTTGTTTCAGCTAAAATAGATGTTAGACACAAGACATAAGATTTAAGACATAAGATGTAGGATGTATGAGTTTATTCTCCTTCAACCAACAACTACTTCGTTTCCCATCTCAATACACCGGTGCTATCTATTTTTAAATCAATATCAGGTGTTCGTTTAGGAGTACTGTTATCATAAATCACTTTTGGCTTGCAATCATCAGCATGTTCAATCTCAATTTTAATAGGTGTACCCAATTTAAAATTCATTGTATCAAGCTGAATGATAAATGCTGATTCATGTTTAAAAGAGTATAACTTTCCATTCACAATTACTTGTTTGGTGCAAAAATCTTTGTTATTCTCACTCGCTGGATTTTGAACATAAAGATTCTTCCCTTGATAATTGCCTTCAATTACCATCATCGGAAAAAGAGGCTTGTGCGCTTGTGCATGCATTGAAAAAGAGATGCCTAAAACGACAAGTGTAAGTTGAATCGATTTCATTTATTAAAGTTACTTTTTTTTGAATAACTCCACCAATTAAATCTGATTCTTAATTTAGATATTCTTTCGAAGCAGCGGGTGGGAGTGAAAGCATACGGTGTCGACATGCGGTGAACGCTTTTTTATCAGAAAATCAAAGAATGAGCTTTAGCCGCATTCGTAGATTTTCGAGAAAAAAGGGAGAGGCGGGAAGCAGTTATGCTTTCTTGATTTTTTGTTGCTTTTTTATCAAGAAAAAAGCAAAAGGCACCTTAACTGGAGCCTGTTTGGGCTGCTTTAATTTAGTCATTACTATTGCAAAAAAAACTTTCCCAATTTCAAATCATGTACTATCTTTGGAAAAACAAAATTTAAAGCCCAGCTATGGAATTTTTTAAGAAAGAGAAAAGAACAGCTTTAGAAGCAATTGAATATGCACAATTTATTGCACATGCACCCATGGTGTTTCAAGCATCACGTGTATTGCGCGATTCAGGAATATTAAAAGCAATACAAGATAGTAAAAAAGTAGGTTTAACTTTAGAAGAAGTAGTTGAGAAAGTTAAATTGCCTCATTACGGTGTACGTGTATTGTTAGAATCAGGATTAGGTATTGGCTTGGTGTTGTTTAACGATAACAAATACACCATTTCAAAAACCGGTTTATTTATCCTAAACGATAATATGACACGTGTAAACATGGATTTTGTGCAAGATGTATGTTACAAAGGTTTATACAATTTAGAAGACTCTATTAAAAACGAAAAGCCTGAAGGCTTAAAAGTATTTGGTAGCTGGAAAACGGTTTACGAAGCACTTTCTCAATTACCTGATTTTGTTCAAAAATCATGGTTTGGTTTCGATCATTATTATTCCGATGATGCATTTCCATTGGTATTGCCATTGGTATTTAAAAACAAACCTAAAAAGTTATTGGACATTGGTGGGAATACCGGTAAATGGTCCATTGCATGTGCTAAGTACGATAAAGATGTACAAGTAACCATTGTGGATTTGCCAGGACAAGTAAACATGGCAAAAGCCAACATTGAAAAATTGGGATTGTCGGATAGAATTTCATTTTATGAAACCAATATTTTAGATGAGAACAATAAATTACCAAAAGGATATGATGCCATTTGGATGAGTCAGTTTTTAGATTGTTTTTCGGAAAAAGAAATTGTAAGCATATTGAACCGTTGCCACGAAGCTATTAATGACGATGGTTTTGTATTTATATTAGAGCCATTTTGGGATCGTCAGCGTTTTGAAGCAGCAGCATTTTCGTTGCAACAAACATCCTTGTATTTTACAACCATAGCAAATGGAAATAGTCAAATGTATCATTCACAAGTGTTTTTAACCTGTGTACGAGCAGCAGGATTCGAAGTGGTGGAGCAGGTTGATCAAATAGGTGTGAGCCAAACACTTTTAAAATGCAAAAAAATTAAATAAAATGAAATGCAAGCGAAAGCTTGCATTTTTATTTTGGAGAATAAATACTTCGGTAGCTCGAAGGTTTGCTCTCCGAAAAAGCGGAGAAACGGTTCTTTGAATTTTAAAAAATCATTTACTTTGTAGCCTGGACAATTAGTAAAGGATGTTCAATCTGACTATAATTATTCATATAATATTTATGGTAATGTAACAGCTATAAAAAAATCCAATGGAGTAAATATTATAACCTTGGAATATAACTCACTTGGCTTACGTCAGAAGAAAATTAATTATGATGGACTAAATAATATAGTAAAAACTACATGGTATGTTTATGGGGCTGATGGGACATTAATGAGTACCTACGAAACTGTTGCATCAACAACTTCTCAGATTGATATTCAAGCTTATGGTGGTGGGAAATTAGGTGTGTACAATAGACCTAGTTCAAGTTTCGTTTTCGAATTAACAGACCACTTAGGAAATGTAAGATCAACCATACGTGATAATGCAGGAAGTTTGGAAATGTTAAGTTTTTCTGATTATTATCCGCACGGTTCTGTTATTCCAGGAAGAGATTATGCATCATCCATCTTGAATAAATTTGGTTATCAGGGGCAGGAAAAAGATGGAGAAACAGGATTCTTAAATTTTGAATTAAGGCAGTACGATCCTAGAATAGGCCGTTGGTTCAACCCCGACCCAATGGGCCAATACCACAGCCCTTATTTGGCAATGGGTAACAACCCTATAAGTAGGATTGATCCTACAGGAGGAGTCGATAAAGATCAGGATGGCTGGGACGATGGAGACTTGAACCATGATGGCCAAAGTGATGACTTATTTTCAGACAATTTTGATGATAATTTATGGACAACTGAGTTTAACAACAACTATCATGGACTACCTAATGGAGCGGGATTCTATGGTGCAGATGGAGGAGTAACTTCAAATTTCGAAATGAGTTTGGATGCATTAAATTTGTATTTTGACAATCATAAAATTGACGGAGTAACAGGAACTTTTCAAGATTTCTTCACTGCACCTTATAAAGTCGAAAATCAAGGCTCCAATGAAACCAGTTTTGCAGGACAACAAGACATTATAACAAAGTGGATTTCTAGTTTTGATAGAAAGAGTTATGGTCAATCAATAAACGATAATAAGAAAAAGGCAAAAAAGTGGGAATGGAACGATCCTAAACCGAAAGGTGCTTATGATTACTGCTTTACCTATGACGAATGTCAAAATGGGGCATTAATTGTAGGTGGAATTGCAATGGCAGTTGTTGCTGCTCCTGTCATTGTTCAAGCTTCCGTTGCTTATGCACCCATTGCTGCATCTGCGGTTAGTGATGGAGCTATTTCCTTAGCTGCAAGAGGCTATCTAGCAACCGAAAAGTATTATTTAATTACAAGTACGAGTATAAATAGCATTAGACAAAATATTACAAGGACAGTCGTTTCAAATTTAGGTAAATATATGACCCAATCTACAAAAGAGGCTTTGTCAAAAAGTCTTACAAGGTCAAAGCCTATTAATACTGAAAATGCAGCAAAAGTTTTAGAAAAAGTAGTTAAATATATAATGAAGCAATATGACTGAGAGTGAAGTTGAAATATTATATGTTCAAGTATTATCTAATTTAGATGACGATGAAATTAGTTTTCTACATTTAAAGTCAGTTGGAAATTTTATTAAGCATATAAGAAAGTTAGATAATGAACATAAAATTGATGTATATAATAGGCTTTATAAATATTTAGTTTATGTTAGAGATTCTAAGGATAAAATCACTAAAAATCTACCGGGTAATCGAAATAGTTTAGAGTTATTTAATGATCACATTAAGCCTATAGGATTTATTTATACAAGTCAAATGGATTTTGGAGTTCAATCTAAAATGTGGGTGGATATCATTAATATATTGTTAGTGTGCTTGTGCCTATGGTTCTTAGAGATTATGGTCTTGAATATTGTGGTGGCAATGTTTTTATTTTGGTATTCCAGGAAGCAATATATAAATAAAAAGGAAGGGCGATTTTATGGTTATGGATATTAAGGATATCTATAACAAAGATTAACATTTATTATGTAAGATACCAAAATGTCACATTACCTAAAAACTTTGTAATAAATTTGAACAATATTAGAATTCTTTAAAATAAATTTGGAGTTGAGTTAACTTTCAAAAAAAATGAAGAGTGCTTTATAAATACAATATTATTTTGATTTATAATCGGAAATTTGGGTATAACAGCATAATTACTTCTGTTTAAAGCTTTTTTTAAAATTCAATTAAATGTCCTATAATTTATGAAAACTCCCTTCTTAGTAGGAATTGTTTTTTTCCTTTTTAGTGAATTATTATTATCTCAAAATACCTTTCAAAAAACATTTGGAACACCTGGCAATGATAGAGGGTATACCATAATTAATACTAGTGATGGGAACTTAATATTGGTTGGTACTTCAATGGCAACCCAATTCGACCCAACTAATGGTGTAATCATTAAACTAAATACTAATGGTGATACAATTTGGAGCAAGGTATATTCCCCAAATCTTATTTTAAAAAAAATCATAGAATTGCCTAGTGGTGATTTTTTTATTTCAGGTGAATCCCAGATCCCAACTGGAGATTCTGATTATTTTTTCATGAAGATTAATTCAATGGGAGACTCATTGTGGACAAAGATTTATGGTGGTACCCAAACTGATTTAATAGAATCTATTCAGCTAACAAGTGATAATGGACTAATTGCACTTGGAAGAACTGGTAGTTTTGGTTTTAATTTTAATGGCGCAATACAACTTATTAAATTAGATTCTGTTGGTGGAATTCAATGGAATAAAATTCTTCCTCAATATTATATTGTAAATTCTTTGGTCCAAAATGGGGATGGAAGTTGCGTTATTGTTGGTATTGTTAGAGCTCCTATTGTCAATAATTATTGCATAACAAAGTTTGATTCATTAGGCAATATTGTTTGGTCTAGGGCATATCAAGGTGAATTTATAAATAGTGAGTATGCAGTGAAAATTATAAAGCTTGAAAATGGCAATTATGTTATTGGTGGGTATTTAACTAGATATCAAAATACTCCTGCATCACTTTTAATACTATTTAATTTAGATAGTTTAGGGAACTTGGTTTGGACTCGCTCATTTTCATCAGGATATAATAATTCTTTAAGTGATCTAATTCAGACAAAAAACAAAGAGTTTGCAGTTTTAGGGAATTTTGAGGCTATGTATGGCATAAATAGTATTTATAGGAACTATTTTTTGATGAAAACAGATAGTAGCGGTAATTTTTTATGGTCAAAATCATACGGTGGCTCTAATATGGACGATTCATACTCTTTAACAGAAGGATTAGACAAGAGCCTATATATGTTAGGAGAAACAAAAAGTATGGGAATAGGCCTATCTGATATGTATTTAATTAAAACAGATAGCCTTGGCAATACAAATTGTAATGAAATACCTATAAATACTATAGAGACTAGTTGCATTCTCACAGAGCAAACGGTTACACATTCAATCAGTAGTAGCTATAATCAGTATTTTAAGAATATTGCAAATGGAAGTGGAATTTCTGTTTATGATCCTTGTACTCCAACATCAATAAACAATAATATATTAAATATTAACACAATATCTGCATTTCCTAACCCATTTATAAATACAGTAAATATTAGCTACTCCTTAGGTTCTGAATATAATTTTAACAATACAACACTAGAAATCGTAAATTTATTGGGAGAGGTTTTAGATATCAAAAATATTAAATCCAACCAGGGTATTATTCAGCTCAATTTAAATTTAGTAGCAGGTTTATACATTGCTCGTTTAAAACGGAATAATGATATTATAGTGAGTCAAAAAATTGTAAAGTATAATTAATTTAAAATATTTACACAAACTATGCAAATCAAAGATTCTGATACTTCTCAATCAATAAAGCTAAACAAATTTGGGTAATTAAATCTTCTTAAAAGTTGACTAAAATACAAAAACAAAAAGTAACCATATCACAGCACTTCAAAGAAAAAGTATTTTTGTTCAGGGTTATTTATTTTAGAGAAATTCTTTGGGATAATTTTTAACCAATTTGCCTTTATTCAATTTTTCAAAATTTTCGTTCGATTGTACCAATAATTTACAGCTTTTATTTTAAGATTTATTTTGCCCTACTAAATTTAACTAAATTACTTCTAGAACTCCAAATTGATTTAATTGTCCCAGTGACAACTATGCATCTAGTTCCCAGCCATTTTCCTTTATATAAATAATTAAATCATTTTCAGAATAGAGATAGGTATTTTCTTCTACCATTTCTGCAAACAATTCAATAAACTGAATAGCGTCCCAAATTTTATTTTCAAATTCTTTAGGATAAAAGCCCAAATTCCCATTATCATAAGTATCTCTTAGTAAAATCGCCTTTTCTTGCGCATCCTCTCGACTAATTTCCTTTTTAGAAAGGAGAAAAAACAATTTTTTTATATCACTTGATTTTATTACCATTTTCCTGTGTATTTGCCACTTGCATCAAATTTAAAGTGAGGCAGATTGTTATATTTAGGATGAACTTGTCTTATAGTATTAGAATGATCTAAGGTTTCGTACCAAGTTCTTGTATTTCCATTTGCGGGGTTCCATTCCTTTACAACTCTGGCACCTTTCATTTCTCCTGCTTTGGTAGCAGTTTTAACATTTCCATAGTACCTAATTCGTCCGTTTTGTAATTCTTTAAATCCACCTTGCCCATGTTTTTCAACTTGTTTCAGATGTTTAGAAAGATTGGCACCATTTGATGAAAGTTTAGCCCCAGTCTCGGAGGTTACAGTTGTGGTTTTCGCAATCTTTGCAATTGTTCCAGCTTTTGCAACTGCAGCAACTTTCCCAATAACAGCCATTGGCGCCTCAGCAGCCAAGCCTTCCTCTGTGATCCCGCTGGGATTCGAACCCAGGACCCCTCTTTTTAGTTCACAGTAGGGCACAAGTTTTCCGCTTTTTCGGAGAGAAAAACTTCGGTAATTCGAAGGTACGGAATTTTGGTAGGTTTCACAATTTATTATTTTACACTCTTTAAACATGCTCCTGTGCACTGTATGCATTTTGCACATTTGTTGTTTTCCACTCTCAGTTTATGTGCTTTTTTTAATCGATTTTTTACATTAAAACCTAATGGTTTCCCAAAATATACTTCATGTGGTGTACGTGGTCGGTGTTTATAATGTGGACGTAACATATTGTAATCATTCACCACAAATTTTAAAAACCGATCAAGCTCCCGTATAGAGAAAAATTTACGATTTTTTAAATACCTGCCTTTAACGGTTCGGTGAACTGCTTCAATAGGTGAGTTGGAATATTTTATATCCTTTAATGAACGTATTTTTACAATGTTGTGTGTACGCAATAGCTCAATAAATTTATCCACCTCCTTGTTATGGTTTTCTCTGCCACCATCGGCTACCAAATAACTTTTTGTTTTCACCGGATGTTGATTGATTGTTTTTAAGGAGCGTTTTATTGTGCGTCTAACATTTGATTGTCGCAAGGTACTTCCCACATAATAACCAAGAATCATTTTAGAGTAGTTGTCCATCATTACTGTAATGTAAGCAAACGATCCATTCGCCATTGGGTAATAGGTTGTATCCAAATGCCAATACTGATTGGGATAATCGGCTTGTAGGCCAACTGTTTTCATCGATTTTTTAACGAGCTTTCGCTTCCTACCCAAAAGGTTGGCATATTTATACCAGGAATCCAAACTGGCCATTACTCTTTTTTTTCGTAAGTAATGAGATTGAATTGCAACAATGGGCCAATAATCAAATTTTGGATTAAAGAGTGCCTTGCGTATTTTTTCAATCTCTTTTAAATGCAATTGATGTGGATGTCGCTTAACGCATAAGGAGGTATAAGAATCAAAGCAAGTGAATTTCGATTCAAGTATCCATTGGTCGTACATGGCTTTGTGAATTCCAAATAGCTTTAACACTTGTTCTATTTTGAGGTGTTTGCTTAAGTATTCAATAGAAAGTAATACTCGTTTTCTGAGCTCCATGTCTTTTCGCCCTTTTAAAAGTGCAGGAGTTATGTTGCTTCGCAATGCAATCCAACAGCGTGATAAGGCAAGGAGAGTTTGTTTTAATTTTTTAGCTTCCATTAGCCATTGTTGACTTTTAAATGCATTGTCGAAATGGTATCGAAATTCATGACCTTGGTATTTTCCTAAATCTGATTTGCGCCAGGTGCTAATGGTCGAGTAGGGTATACTTCGCCTGAAATCGAGTGGCAACAGATTTTCGTTGCCTGTAGCGTATAAAAACACTACCGATGAGTCGTATTTGTTTTTCATTTTAAAAAAGGGTTTTTCCTTTTTTGTACGAATGATTGTTGCTTAAAAGCAAAATACAAACCGATAGTTTTTAACAACTTGTTTTTGAAAAAGCAATTCGAATGAATGCTTGTGCGTGATTCGTATTCATTAAAATTATAGTGTGCGTTGATGTCATGCAGTCCCGATAGCTATCGGGATTGATCCAGTATCTGCGTGTTAGCTTTTATGGTATTAATCCCGCCCGCAGATTCTAGATTATCCTCCTGAGGCGGACAAGCATCTAGAATGACGGCCAGGCGCACGGTTCTTTATTAATAACCCTTATTGGTGATAACACCAACAAGGGCATGAGGTTACATAGGTGTTTACGATGTAATAAATTGAATTAGAAAACAATAGCACAATTTTTAGCTGTTCCGAATTTTAATTTTCAGTCAAAATGAGTTTTTATGTTAGTACTAACTAGTCTATATTTCGATTTTAATAATTGTATATGAAAAAACTACAAAATGAATTGAGTTTACCGGATGAGGTAATAATGAATAAAATTTATTTGATTCGTGGTCACAAAGTGATGTTGGATAGAGATTTAGCTGAATTGTACGGTGTGGAAACGAAAAGACTAAAAGAACAAGTAAAGAGAAATAAAAATCGTTTCCCAAGTCATTTTATGTTTGAATTAACGAAAGAAGAAGACTTTGTTTTAAGGTCGCAAAATGCGACCTTAAAACAAGGTGAACATTCAAAATACTTACCATTCGTGTTTACAGAACATGGTATTTTAATGCTTTCTAATGTTTTAAAGAGTGAACAAGCTATTTTGGTGAGTATTAAAATTATTGATGTATTTGTGCAAATGCGCCAAATGCTTGTCGATAATACAGAGTTGCGTTTGGCAATTGAAGAAATCCGAAAAAAGACCGATAACAATACTAAAAACATCGAGGTTGTATTTCAGTATTTGGATGAATTGATAGACAAAAAGGAGAATGAGAAACCTCGAAAAGCAATTGGATATAAACTAAAAGGGAAAAAGTAATTCTTGCCTTTGCAGGTGTTATCACCTGCAAAAAAAAATAATAATTATTGTTGGTGATAACACCAACAAGGGCATAATGATGGCCAGGCGCGGTAATTATTCCTCAATCACATTCAACCTTTCCTCTACTTCCCTTTTACACTCAATTCAACACCATTCAAAATGGTTTGGGTAGCATAGTTTAAAAAATAACGGTGTGGATTGTTGGGCATTTGTAGTGCGGTGGTGCGAGTTATTCCTTTTTTAGATGGATTACTATCACTGATAATGAATTTATTTAGCAAAAAGGTTTTCAATTTGCCTTTTAAATAACCATCATCATTTTTTGTTCCTACTTGTTCAACCTTTAAATCGTGGTAGTTAAATACCATTGTTCCACTCGAAAAATTTTCATAAGCTATAAATGAAAAAGATGCTGCATCTATTTGTCCGCTTTTAATGGACAAGTGTTTTGCTTGTTCTAAAATCGGATTAAAAGAGCTTAATGGCATTGCTGTAATACTACCAGAGCAATAAAACAAAATGTTCGTGTCTTTTAAAGGAAAAGAATACTGTTCTTTTAGTTTTCCTTGGTTCATTAAATCGCCCGTAAAATTGGCTTCAATTTTACTCTTGGTTGTATACAACAGGGTGTCGTTTTGAATTCCAGTAATACTTCCATTTACATTACTAATAAATATTTTCCCTGTAGTAGTTTCACCAGGGTTGTACACTTCAAATTTGATTGTTCCATCTGTTATTTGTATCGTATCAATAGATACATAAAATGGAATTTCTTTTACTATGGTTTGTAAACTTGGTTTGTTAATTTTTTGTAAGGGCAATGTATTGTCGCGGTAGGCATCAAATAGAACGGTATTAATGTTTATTTTTTTTATTGCAAGTGTATTGGTTTCTAAAAATGAGTGTATGTCCAACTGTTGCATTTGAATACTGGATGCTGTGGCGGTTAGTCGGGTGGTTTGTCCACCAACAATTTTATGGAATACCTTTTTGCTATAGTTAGGGATTAACTTAATGGAATCTATAGTTAGAACCGAGTCGATTGAGGATACAATTAGGTTTTTTCCATGCAAGGTGTACAGTCCATTTTGAATTTGATACGCAAAGGCATTCATGCTAAGTTCTATTTGCTCAATATCGCCAAAGCCTTTCCTTTTAATTGTTTCGGGATTCAGTTGAATGTTTTTGAGATACAAACTGTTGTTATACGATTTAAAAAGAATAGTAGTGTCAATCTTGTTTTTATAAATTGTGAATGCAGCATTGTTGATATGAATATTTTCGATGTTAATTGATTTTATCTTTTTTGAGAATAGATTGTTTAGCTTAAAATCATTTTCAGTTGATTGAACGCCATTGTAAATAGAGATTTCCGGCTTTTCAAATTCAATGCTACCAATGTTAAGGGCATTCTTATTCACATAATCGAGAATCGAAATATGAAGTAGGGATAAGGAAGAAGCTTTAAATAAATAACTTGTTTTTGGGTTATGTAGTAGTAGATTTGGACTAATAATAATATTATTTATGGTTATTGAATTGGCTAATAAATTAATGGTTAGTTCATCTATAAATAAATGATAATGCCCTTTACTTTCATTAGCAACCTTTTTACTTAGTGAATGGATAAGTCGTTCGTTAAAAAAAGTATTGAGTAATAAACGAGCGGAAATGAAAAGGATAAGAATGCCAAGTAGTGTATAAGAAATTATTTTTGGGAAAGTGGAAGATGGTTTGCGTTTTTGCATGGTATAAATTTACCATTCAAAAAAGCAATCGGTATTGTATAATTGTGGTTAGATGTTGCATTATTCACTTGTAGGAAGGGGTGTATTTATTAGGCTCCGTTATGCTAAAAATCTTTGATGTTCAAATTAAAAACTATTTCGAAGCAGCGCGTAAGCCCGAAAACATTAGGAGTCGACAAGGTGTGAACGCTTTTTTATTCAAAAATCAAAAGATGTAACAATTTTTTTCTGAATTGGTATGTCATCTGTAGATTTTTATAAAAAAGCGAGAGGCGGGAAGCATTAATGTTTTCTTGATTTTTTGTCACTTTTTTATCAAGAAAAAAGTGAATGAAATAATTACAACGCGCAGATTCTGAATCAAGTTCAGAATGACTGTCCTGCGTACGGTTCTTAATTAATAATCCTTGTTGGTGAAAACACCAACAAGGGCATAAAAGTGAATGAGAATTTTAGAATATTAATTCTCAAGCCCTCCCGCAGATTCTAGATTAATCCCGATAGCTATCGGGACAGAATGACGGTCCTGGCGCACGGCTCTTAATTAATAATCCTTGTTGGTGATAACACCAACAATGGCTAGAATGGCTTTAAAATCTATTGTCTCAAATCTATCGTCTCACATCTAAAATCTAATTTCCAATTTCCTTCAGTACATGTCTTGCTCTTGCATGAAATGCAGCCGTTGTTTTAGGTAATTGATCATCGATGGCGGCTTTTAATTCTGGAATTAATTCGGTATACACTTTACAGAGGTTCGCAATAATTTGCATAGAAAGTACTTTTACTGCTACTGTTTCTTTTGGATCCAGCATAAATTCAAAACAAATATCAATTGTTTTCGCTTGGTAGTCTTCTGGAATAGATTGCTTGGTTAAGGCATTTTGTATGTTTCGTTTGATGCCATCTATTTTAAAATTTTTTACGCTATCAATTAATAGAGGAACATAAGGTGTTACGAGTTCAGGATGCTTTTCCGAAACAGAAGAAATGATCCAGGATGCCCGCTGTGGAAGTGGAGCTTTCCCATTATAAATAATGTCAATGATTTTTTTAAATTCCTTTGCATTGCCACCTATTGCTTTGGTGATAAGGTCGGTATTGTTACGAGAATGTTCTACTAATAATTGTTCTTCGTAATTCATTTTTTTTTGGTGATGAAGATAATACGTAATTAAGTAATGAGGTTATGAACTTATGATTTTTATAATTATCAATTTTTTTTAATTAATTTTTTGACAATTGAGATTGCTTCAGTCGTGAAAAACTCCTTCGCCATGACATCGCGCAGATTACTCTCACCACCAATCACCAATCACCCTTCAAAATTCACCCTTCATTAATCACCCTTCACTTACTCCACATGCACAACCAATCCTTTTAAGTATTCACCTTCGGGATGAAAAATGTTTACACAATGGTCGGGTGGTTGCGATAAATGATGCAATACACGTACTGTTCGTCCGGCTTCAATTGCTGCCGCCATTACTGTGCTATTAAATGTGTTTTTGTCTACAACCTGTGAGCAAGAAAATGTAAATAACAATCCACCCGATTTTATTTGTTTGATGGCTTCGTAATTTAAGCGTTTGTAACCCATCACCGCATTATGTTTTACATTTTGATGTTTAGCAAATGCAGGAGGATCCAACACAATAATATCGTAGGTGTTTTCTCGGTTCTTTAAAAAATCAAATGTATCAACTGCATGCGATTCATGATTTTTAATGTTGTTCAATGCAATGTTTCTATCGGTGAGTTCAATTGCTTTTTTTGAAATATCAATGGAGTGGACTTCTTTAGCGCCAGCATTCGCAGCATATACCGAGAATCCGCCAGTATAACAAAATGTATTCAATACTGTTTTTTCATTGGAGTAGGATCCAAGCAATGCTCTGTTTTCGCGTTGATCAAGAAAGAATCCCGTTTTTTGTCCGCCTTCCCAATCTACTTGAAATTTATTATCGTTTTCCAATGCAATGGTTTCGATGGTTGCATTTTCTTTTTTCCATAAATAACCATTGGGTGCTTTTATAGCTGCTTGTTTGGGCATTGTTTCTTCACTTTTGTCGAATACTGCCACTAATTTTTCGCCAATGATTTCTTGAAGCGCTTTAACAATATCTTGTTTTATTAAATGCATTCCAATCGAGTGCGATTGAAAAACAGCAGTACCATTGTAATAGTCAATAATGAAACCTGGTAAGCCATCACCTTCACCAAAAAACAATCGGTAACAGTTGGTACTTGGATTATTCGTTAAATTTAATTGTGTACGAAAGTCGTATGCTTTTTGAATTTTACTTTTCCAAAAATTATAATCAGGTGTAACAGGTGTGAACGAAAACATTCGAATGGCAATGGAACCAATTTGATAATGTCCCATTCCTAAAAATTCGTTTTGCGAAGTATATACTTCCACCACATCACCTTCACTTAAATCATCTTTTGGATAGTCGGGTGGTAAACTTATTTTTTTTATTGCACCCGAAAATACCCAAGGGTGAAATCGTTTTACACTATGGTCTTTACCGCTGTGTAATATTACTTTAATCATTTCCATCGTTAAATAAATTCTTCTAATTGTCCTATTCCTTGTCGAAGGATGGTAAACTCTCCTTCACTGCAATCAACTACTGTCGATGCTTCTACATTTCCATATCCACCAGCAATCACAATATCCACAATGTCTTTGTATTTTTCGTGAATCATCTCGGGGTCGGTAGTGTATTCAATTATTTCATCTTCATCGTGTACCGATGTGCTCATAATCGGGTTCCCTAAATGTTTTACTATTTCCCTGCAAATTAAATTATCAGGTATACGAATACCAACTGTTTTTTTTGTGCTTTTAAAAAGTTTAGGCACACTATTGTTTGCTTCCAATATAAATGTAAACGGACCAGGTAATGCTTTTTTCATCACCTTGTAGGTTCGTGTATCAATGGGTTTTGTGAAATCCGATAGGTGACTTAAGTCGTGACAAATGAATGAAAAGTTCGCTTTTTCGGGATTGATGTTTTTTATTTTGCAAACACGTTCAACCGCTCGTTGTTTATTAATGTCGCAACCAATACCATAAACCGTATCTGTAGGGTAGATAACAACACCGCCATCGCGCAAGCATTTTACTACTTGTTCAATTTCTTCGAAGTTAGGTTTGTTAGGGTTGATGCGTAAAAGCATGTTGGTTGTTTTATGTTTGAAGAATGAACTTCTTTAAAACTAAAACAGTAAACAGTTGTTTTTGAAATAGGAAGCTTGTCCTTTCAAAAACAATTGTCTACTGCTTGATTCGTGTTGTGAATTTATTTTTTTGCGTCCGCTAAGAACTGCGCTAATCCACTATCCGTTAATGGATGTTTTAACAATGCAGTAATTGCACTTAATGGACAAGTAACTACATCGGCACCAATTTGTGCACAGTTAATAATGTGCATTGGATGACGAACAGATGCTGCTAAAATTTCAGTTTCGTAAGCATAGTTATCATAGATTAAACGAATGTCTTCAATCAAACGTAAACCATCTGTTGAAACATCATCTAAGCGACCAATAAATGGAGAAACGTAGGTAGCACCTGCTTTAGCTGCTAATAAAGCTTGTCCAGCAGAAAACACCAATGTACAGTTTGTACGAATTCCTTTGTTTGAAAAATATTTGATTGCTTTAATACCATCTTTAATCATTGGAATTTTTACAACAATTTGTTTGTGTAATTTAGCCAATGCTTCACCTTCTTTTACCATTCCTTCAAAGTCGGTAGAAATTACTTCAGCACTTACATCGCCAGTTACAATATTGCAAATGTCAACATAGTGTTTTAAAATATTTTCTTGTCCTTTGATTCCTTCTTTTGCCATTAATGAAGGGTTAGTGGTAACACCATCTAAAACACCTAAATCTTGTGCTTCTTTAATTTGCTCTAAGTTTGCTGTATCAATAAAAAATTTCATTGTGTTTTGATTAATTAAGTTGAATAATAAATAACGTTGACAAAGTTAATCGAAACGAAAGAGAAAAAAATAGATGTGGAAAAGTCGTGATAAGTTGGGTTTTGGAAATTCCCAAATAGGGGAAAAAAGAAGGGGCAAGCTACTCATATCGCACCGCTCAACCTTGTACCTTTGCTTGCTTCCGCACCTGGAGGAGTAAAGGGAGCTGGTCGTATAAGACTTACCCCGCACAAAAGTAGAAATTTTTTTGATTGTACTGCAATAATTCTTTGCGATTGAAATAAAAATTTCAATTTCAAATGGATGTTAAAATTTATTAATTCTACTATTTCATATTCTTGAAATCGAATTATTTGCTGAATTGTATATATATTTGCCTCGAAATGAACATTTCTATTGTTATACCCTTATTAAACGAAGACGAATCGCTACCCGAATTGCATGAGTGGATAGCGAAAGTTATGGACGAACATAAGTATTCGTACGAAATTCTATTTATTGATGATGGCAGTAAGGATAAATCTTGGAGTGTGATAGAAGGCTTAGCAGCCAAAAATCCTGCTGTTCGAGGAATTAAATTCAGACGCAATTATGGCAAGTCGGCTGCTTTAAATGTTGGTTTTGCTGCTACCAAAGGCGATGTAATTATTACCATGGATGCCGATTTGCAAGATTCTCCAGATGAAATCCCTGAATTATACAAAATGATCATGGTGGATGGGCTTGATTTAGTGAGCGGTTGGAAACAAAAGCGTTACGATCCATTAACCAAAACAATTCCTACAAAATTATTCAATTGGGCTACTCGTAAAATGAGTGGTATCAATAATTTACACGATTTTAATTGCGGATTAAAAGCCTATAAAAAAGATGTCGTAAAAAGCATTGAAGTGTATGGCGAAATGCACCGTTATATCCCAGTTATTGCAAAATGGGCAGGCTTTACAAAGATTGAAGAGAAAGTGGTGCAACACCGCGAACGTAAATACGGAACTACCAAATTTGGCTTAGAGCGCTTTATCAATGGTTTTTTAGACTTAATGTCTATCTCATTTGTTTCGAAATTTGGAAAACGTCCAATGCACTTTTTTGGCCTTTGGGGAACTATTTTCTTCTTTTTAGGAGGTATCGTTTCGCTTATTTTAATAGTCGAAAAATTATACAAATCCTACGCACATATTCATACCCGAAATGTAACCGATCAGCCACTCTTTTATTTGGCGCTAGTGGCTATGATTATTGGGACACAGCTGTTTTTAGCAGGCTTCCTTGGTGAGCTTATTTCCCGCAATTCTTCCGAACGTAATAACTACCTGATAGAAAAGGAATTATAGTTTTTAACAATCTTCGACAAATTATCTGTTTTATTCGCTGTTTCCGCTTGGGAGACTGACTAAATTTTACTATTTTCGTTGCCCCAAATAAAAAGCTACTCATTAATTATGAAAAATAAGGTATTACACATATTTATGCTCATTGCATTGATGCCTTGCTTTTATTTGTCGGCTCAAACTGTTCCCTATAAAGATTCATTAGTTGCAAGTAAAATTGCTCAACTTTCTGCATTCTGGTCAAAATACAATACCATTTCTGTAGAACAGAAAGCATATGCACCTTTTGCAGCTATTCCTGAGGTTTATTCCATAACAGCACAAAGCAAGGAATCGCATGCCGATTATGTGCAAAAAGTGAATGATGCCAAGATAAAACAATTAAAAAACGATGTTGGCTTGGCTGCTACAGGGAATTATCAAGAAAATTTTGCCCCTGGCTTTGGAGCCGATGATGATCTTGTTTATAACAGACGATTTCAAGCGGGTTTGGATTGGAATATTTTGGCGGATGGTTATTTGAAAAACCGATATGAACGTCAGATACTTGAAAATGAGAATACTATTAATGCTTTAAAACCTCAAACAAAAATATCTGCAAATGATTACCTGCTAATTTCGCATAAAATCATTTATGCATTTAATGAGCACAAAATAAAATTGCTGGATAAACGCCAGCAAATAATTGCCGATAAAATTGATTTAGCAAATGAGCTTTATTTGTTGAAACAACTTCCTAAATTGGATTTGATGCAAATAATTCAGCAACAAGTTGATGTTAGTAGCATGTACCAAATTTATCAAACCTATAACGAACAATTAGGGCAGCAACTTGCTGATAAGCTTAAATCAACGGAAGTTCTTCCTGTATTTGATGTTAATTTCGAGAAAATTGTTGCTCCTAGTAATTCAGGTATTAGTGATAGCATTTTGAATTTACAATACGAGAACATCGACTTAAATAACAAAGCCATAACGGATATTAATTTAAAAACTCAAGTTCGTTATAATTATTATGATTTAATTAGCCAGTCAAACCCCAACCGCTCATTTTTATCTGCTGGCTTAAGTTTCTCTATTCCATTGCCATTGGGGATGAAAGCAAGTAAAAATGTTGCCGAAACCCAAAAACAACTTTTGAAATTCGACCAGCAGAACACTGCTACTCAAAAAGAATTAGAAGTGTTAAATTCAATTTATGAGTTTAAATATAAATTAAAACAATACAATAATTTTACGGAAAAGCGTAAGAAATACGAAGAGCTAATTCGTATTGAACGGGTAAAGCAAAAGTTTGAGGATATGGAATTTAATCCCGTTACAGCCTTGAGCTTAATTGATGAATTACTATCAGTTGATATTGAAATGCTCGATTTGCAACAAGAAATGTATTTGCAACTACTGGATATTACTACTAAAAATCCTGGTTTAGATGTATTGAGTATCATTAAACCTTACGAAGCAAAAACAACAATGATTCCTACAGTTACAAAAAATAAATCCATTTACATTTGGTCGGATGCCATTACAAAATATGGTGTTTCCTATATTGAAGAGTACTTACGTTTAAATAAAATAAACAATGCAATTGTTTCCATCAAAAAAGATGAGAAAGACAAAGCTACTTACAACACCTTGTTCGAAAAGCTAAAAACAAATGGCATTGGTGTTGAGCTTTTAATTGGAAGTAATAAACTGCTAAGTTCTAAGAATCCAGAAGCGTATTTCGATAGCATCCTTTCTGGAATTAATTTGGCCGGAATTGCTACCATTCATTTGGATGTAGAGCCACATGTATTAGATGATTGGGCTACAAACAAAGAGAAATACCTGAAGCAATACATCGATTTGATTGTAAAGGCAAAACAATATGCACAGGATAAAAAAATAAAATTAGCAGTTTCTATCCCTGTGTTTTATCCCGAAGAAACATTAAAGCAGTTGTATGCAAATTGTGATTTAGTATACCTAATGGCTTATGAGCACAACGATGCAGCTTTCATTGTTCGGAAAGTAAAAGAAGAGTTTTTAATCAGTGCCGATAAAACAATAATTGCATTGCGTTCAAAAGATTTTAAGAATAGAACCGAGTTTGAAGCCTTAGTTAATGAACTGTCACAAGCACTATCAACAAACAAATTTGCATTGCACGATTTTGAGTCATTCGTAAAATTTGATGAAGAATCGGTTGGAGGAAATAAATAATTTAATAGTTAAAGGTTTTGAAGAGTATAGATTTTAAAAGAAAAAGCTCCGTCATTAGAGTAATGAATGATGAGGTTAAAAAGGTAAAGTATAACTGGGATCGAGTTATTTACATTGTCTTTTTGCTTTTGGTTTTGATTTTTTTAGGATATTATTTAATCAATAAAGTATTCTTTATCAAAGCCGATGGACAAGTATTGTTTGAGAATGTAAGTATTCGTTTAACGGATGATTGCCGCATTTTAGATTATCATCGTCAAGAAGGTGATACCGTTAGAGTAGGCGACTCGCTTTTTTCGTATGCATTGGATAAAGATAATGTTTGGGGAAATGCATCTTTGTTGGGTGGCTTTTCTCAAACCGATTATGCAAATGATTGGGATTGGATCGACAAAGAAAAATATGCACTCAATAAAAAAATAGCTCTTAATAATATTGATAAAGCCGAATCACAAGCATTAATTAAATCGCATCAAAACGAAATCCAACGCTTGCAAAATGAAGTAATATTGGATGTGTTGCCAAAGAATAGATTGGATTTTGTGCAAAATGAAATTCTAAAACACAAAACCTCCATTGAAAAACTAAATCAAGAAAATCAACAATTGTATGCTTTGGTAAAACAATTAAATGGAATGGCACGCAATGCAAAAGTGAAAAGCAAACGTTCTGGGAATGTTTCAGGTGGCGGTGCAGGCGATGATGATGAAAATAGAACAAGGGTGTTTTATTCTCCAATTGATGGCAGCATTACGCGTATCTATACGCATCAATTTGAGGTAGCATTAAAATCGGAACAAATAATGGCGATACATAAAAATACGCCTATGTATGTAAAAGCATTTTTTGAGCAAGAAGACATCAATTATTTTAGAGAAGGTGATGTAATGACATTAACATTCCCGGATGGTTCTAAAAGTGAAGGTGTTTTAAGACGATTTTATTATGCAACCTCTCCATTGCCAGATGAATTCCAAAAACGATACGAACCAACTACACGAACTGTATCTGCAGATATTTATCCTGCTGATACTGCCGATTATGCGCACTGGAAATCGTTTTATAAAATGAGTGTTGTCATTACTAAATACAAATACTAAGGATGGCTTTAAAAGATAGCATAGCGAAAATAGAGGTAAAAGATAACAAGATTGAATTTGAAAATCTATTGTTCTATATTTTAGATAGTAATAGTAGTTTAAACATCGATCATTTGATGGTGTACGATGCTATTATTATTGATGCCAAAGATGCTGAGTTTACGCGATTAATTATTAAAAAAATTAGAGCACATTACAATCCTGAATATTATTTAAAGCCTATTTTTTTAATCAATTATAAAGAAACAAAAGATCCTATTTTAAGTAATTTGCATGATGGAATTGTTTACTCTTTCGACCAAATAAAAGAATTAGCAGAGTTAACAAAACAGATTTTCTTAAAAACAACACAGCTCGATTATCAATTGATCACTTCTTTTGAAGCTCAAACAATTAAGAAAGTGTTGAATTTTATGTACACGCGTGATTTGCGTACGATAAAACCTTATGCCGATTTGCATTCAACAATTGGATATACTTATCCTGAAATTTCGGTGAGTTTCGATAATAATGAAGAAGCACAAGTACTTGAAATTTTAGAATGGGCAGAACGTGAAGGCTTAATTTGGCCAGATTTCTTGGAGCGTATCTACTTATGCAATTCCTGCAGTAGTGGTTTTTTAACATTCAGAGAGGTTTGTCCGCACTGTAACTCTTCCAATTCAAAAAGTGAGGATTTGATTCACCATTTCCCTTGCGCATTCATTGGACCTATTTCTGATTTCAAGAATCCAATCGATAACACGTTGGCTTGTCCGAAATGTAATAAAACATTGCGTCACATTGGTGTCGATTACGATAAACCATCCATCATTCACCATTGCAACAACTGTAACAATAATTTTCAGGATTTCTTTGTAAAAGCAAAATGCATTTCTTGTTCAAACGATACGGATGTTCAGTTTTTAGTTCCTAAATCCATTAATGTCTATAAATTAACTAAAAAGGGAAGAAGTGCTGCAACAAACGGTTTCTTGTCTACCGGTCAAGAGATAGAGGATATTTTTGGTACCATCAACATGGCAACATTAAAAATCATGTTGCATTATGAGTTGGAACGTATCAAAGATAACCCAGAGCAAAAAACAAGCATTGCATTAATTCATCTTGAAAATATTTTTGAGTTGTTTAATAAAATCGGTAAAAAAGCACAAAAAGCATTGTTGGAAGATTTAGTGAACTTAATTCGTGAGAACATTAAGCCTGCTGATTTTATTGCTTTTGAAAATTCATCTACATTGTATTTAGGATTTGTCAATTGTTCATCTATTCAAGCCGAACAAGAATTGGATAATCTGACGATTTTAATCGAGAAGATTATCAAAAACAATTTTGAGAATTTTGCTGTAAAAGTTGTTTCAAAATCAAGAGCGCTTACTACACACAGTAAAGCAGATACTCAATTACAAGATTTAACAAAAGATTTGTTTGAATGATCGAGTTTTTAGACGAATTTATTAATTATGTAACTGCTGTAGATGCTGCCAAACTATTTCGAATATTTTGGTTCTTCTTCATGTTTGAATTTTTTCGTTTTTTCTTGATTGAAATTACCACCTTGCTCCTTTGGAAATTCACCAGCTTTTTTAGAAAACGTAGAATTGCTGATGCTCGTTTAACATTGTGGGAAAAACAGCCTTTTGTATCTGTTATAGTCCCTGGAAAAAACGAAGGGAAGCATATTTATAAATTAGCGAATTCGCTTAAAGAACAAACATATCAAAACTTTGAATTGATTGTTATTGACGATGGATCGGATGACCAAACACCAGAGATTTGTAAAAGTTTGAAACAAAATGGTTACATCGATGCCTATTATCGAAACGATGTAAGAGGAGGAAAGGCATCAGCTGCTAATTTAGGATTACGTTATTCAAAAGGGAAGTTCATTATTCATTTGGATGCCGATTGTTCGTATGATAGAGATGCAATCGAAAATATTTTAGTTCCTTTTTATTTTGATTTGAATATTGGTGCTATCGGTGGAAATGTACAAGTTCGTAATTACAAGGAGAGTTTGTGTGCAACCTTGCAAGCAATTGAGTACATGGATACGATTTCAGTTGGACGTATTTCTACCAGTGAATTGGGTATTTATCGTGTAATTTCAGGTGCTTTTGGTGCTTTCCGAAAAGAGGCATTGGATCGTTTGGGTGGCTGGGATATAGGACCTGGATTAGATGGCGATATTACGGTGAAAATTCGTAAACTGGGTTATAAAATTCATTTTGAGCCTTCTGCCGTTTGTCAAACAAGTGTACCTGTTACATTTAAAAAGCTTATCAAACAACGTTTGCGTTGGGATAAATCCTTGATACGATTCCGTTTAAGAAAACATAGGGATGTTTTTTTTCCAAACGATTCCTTCCGTTTTTCAAATTTTATATCCTTCGTTGAGAATATTACTTACAATTTAATTTTGAATGTTAAATGGTATTTCTACCTGTTTGATATGGTTGTAAATTTTGCTTCGCAATTAATGTTTATTGTGCCCATGAACATTCTTTTGTATACCGTAAATAATTTTCTGAAATTTTTTGTATTCTCCTTGTTTCGTGAACGAAAAAACGAAACCGTTCACTACTTTTTAATTTACCTACCATTGATGGTGTTTTACTTTGGCTATTTTTTAAGAATTGTACGTTCAATTGCCTACATACAAGAAATATTCTTTAAGGCATCGTACAAAGACAGCTGGAATCCTCAAAAGTCTTCGAAATTTGCAAAAGCATTAAAACTTTAGTTAAATTAGTAGGAAATTGCTCCAAATAATGATTAAGAATTTATTTTTACTTTTATTTTTCTATAGCATTAATGGAGTCTATTCTCAACAGTTAGAAACTCCTTCTTTATCATATTCACCTGGATTTTATTCTGATTCAATTTTTGTTATTGTTTCATCAAGCAATAGTGGTGTTACTTTTCGATATACTCTAAATGGCGATGAGCCAACAATCAATTCGAATGTATATTCAGGTACTATTTTAATAAAAAATAAACAGGCAATTACAAACTCGTATTCGATGATACCTACGAATCCAAGTTTTAATTATCCAATCAATGGTTATGACACTGCTCGGGCAGATTCAAGAGGTTGGTTGCCACCTTTAACAGAAGTGAATAAAGCAACAGTTTTAAAAGTCAAGGCATTTAAGGTTGGATTTATAGCAAGTGAAACGGTGGTGGCAACTTATTTTATTGACCCATTATTAACTACCAGGTATGCATTTCCAATTCTTTCAATTTCTACTGATAGTGTTAATTTTTTTTCAGATACTACAGGGATTTATGTCTATGGAATTGACACTTTATCAGAAGGGAATTATTCAAAGGAAGGAGATGAAAGAAAAGTACATCTACAGTTTTTTGAAACGGATGGAACATTGAAAATTTCGCAATACTGCGGTGCCCGAAACCATGGAGGTGGAGGACGACACGCTCCTCAAAAATCTTTAACACTTATTGCGCGTGATTCATATGGTTTAGATTCATTTGGGATTCAATTATTTACCGATAAAACTACAAATCAATTCAAAAGCTTTTTATTAAGAAATGGAGGTCACCGTCCAGATTGCTTTCCTCGTGATGATTTTGCAGGTAAGGTTGTTAATGTTTTGGATTTTGAGGTTCAAAGTACTCGTTATGCTGTTGTTTTTATAAATGGAGAATACTGGGGAATTCAGAGTATTAAAGATCTTTTTGACGAAAAATACTTAGCGAATAAATACAATGTTTCAAAAAATGATGTTGCTATTTTGGAGTTGAGTGGAACGGTTGATGATGGTTTACCATCGGATAATATCCACTATTTAAATATGCGTGATTTTGCTGTTAACAATGATTTAAATATTGCTACTAATTACGACTTTATCAATACCCAAATGGATGTTGAAAATTACATCGATTATATGAATGCTGAAATTTATTTTGGAAACGGAGATTGGCCAAACAATAATATCAAGTTTTGGCGCTACCGCACAAACTATAATCCAAATGCAGGTTTAAACAGAGATGGCAGATGGCGTTGGATGTTTTATGATCTGGATGCAGGTTTTGGTGGTGATTGCACAGGAATCTATTTTAATTTTAATGCATTAAATACAGCAACTTCAACTACTGGAGGTAATTCCACTCGTTTATTACGTGCCCTTCTTGTAAGTGATGAATTCAGGTTTTTATTTATTAATCGAATGGCTGATTTGTTAAATACGGTGTTTTTACCTACAAGAATGCAAGTTATCGCAAATGATATAAATACTACTCTTAGTCCTTCAATGACTGAGCATGTAGATCGTTGGCGTTATCCATCAGTATCTACAACTTTAGCAGCAAGAAACCTTGAGGTTCCTTCCTTAATAAAATGGAACTCCATAAACGCTGGCTTAGTCGATTTTTCTTTTAAACGACCAGAAAAACTGCGTAATCATTTCATGAGTTATTTTTCATTGTTGGATACAGTAGATGTTACTATTAATGTTTCTGATACGCTTGCAGGTAGAGTGAAATTTAGCACTCTCCTAATTGATAAAAATACAATCGGAAGTAATACTCTTCCTTATCCTTGGTCGGGTAAATATTTTACTACTATTCCCATTCCGCTAAAAGCAATTCCTCGTCCTGGTTATAAATTTATTAATTGGTTAAATACTTCTATTACAAATCCGGATACAGTTGTATACTTAAATTCGGATACATCATTTACGGCAGTATTTGATATTGATACAAGTTTTCATCCAGTACATTATCTCTATATAAATGAATTCCAGGCATCCAACTCTTCTACTATATCTGATGAATATGGTGACAGGGATGATTGGATTGAAATTTATAATCCTAATCTATTTCCAGTCGATATTGATAATTATTATTTGACGGATACAATTGGAAACAAGACAAAGTTTAGATTTTCGAGTGGTTCAACACAAACAATCATTCCTTCAAAAGGCTTTTTAGTAGTATGGGCAGATGAACAAAAAAATCAAGGTGTTTTACATGCCAATTTTAAACTTTCATCATTGGGGGAGGAGCTTGCTCTTGTTTTGCCTGATGGTAATACGATTGTTGATTCTGTTACTTTTTCTGCTCAATCGAATAACCATTCTTGGGGCCGACAACATGATGCTGATTCTGTTTGGATTGATTTTGTTATTCCTACTCCGAAAATGTCCAATCATATTATTACCATAATTGATGAATCAATTCCATTGCAAGTATATCCAAACCCATCATTAAATTACTCAAAACTTTTTTTTAATAAACCTGTAGTCATTAAAATTTATAATCTAATCGGGCAATGTGTTCTTGATAATTCTGCTCCAATAATGGAGTTAGATGTTGTAAATATTCCTTCAGGAGTTTATTTAATAAAATCGGATAAAAATGAAGTAGTTAGGTGGATAAAACTTTAACGATTAGCTACTGAATTTGCAATTACTTCACACGCTTTGTCTAGTAAAATAAACACATTTTCGAATCCTTGTTCACCTCCAAAATAAGGATCGGGAACATTCATATTGGAATTAGGATAAACTCGATTTAAAATCATTTCAACTTTCTTTCGGTCATTGCTATCTCTGGATAAAGAAACAACATCCGCATAATTGGAGGCATCCATCACAAAAATGGTATCAAAGTTATCGAAATCTGCTACGCTAAATTGGCGAGCTTTTAGTTTAGATACATCAACACCATGCTTTTTTGCATTTGCAATGGTTCTGCTATCAGGATGGTCTCCTGTATGATAATTAGATGTTCCTGCTGAATCTATTTGAATGGAGATGTTTAATTTTTCTGCTTTATGTCTAAGAATACCTTCTGCCAGTGGTGATCGACAAATATTTCCTAAGCAAACCATCAATATTTTTTGCATACTACTAATCTTTGATCGGTTTAAATTTTAGAATATAGTGCGTTCCAGGTTTTTGAATTTTTTCAATTTCTCCATTTAACTGGTTCGACAATATTTTTATTAATTCTAATCCCAATGTAGTTGTTTCATTGTTAAATACCTCATCATTAAAGCCTTTTCCATTGTCTCCAATAATAATGGTGTATTCTTCTTTTACATTCGATTTATGCAATTCAATTTCAATAATTCCATTGTTCACATCATTAAACGCATATTTAAATGAGTTGGAGATAATTTCATTCAATAACAATCCCAATGGAATAATGGTATTCAAATTAAAATGCTGTACTTCCAAATCGAGCTTTAATTCAATTTCTTTGTTGTAGCTATAGGTCTCAATTAAATTTTCGACCAACATATTAATGTATTCTTTTACATTAATGCGTCCATAATCTTCGGATTTGTAAAGCTTTTCATGAACCAATGATATGGTTCTGATTCTATTTCGAATCTCTCTAAAAAGCTCGGTAGCCTTTGGGTCTGACACATAATCCGATTGAATGTTGATTAAGCTATTAATGATCTGTAAATTATTTTTTACACGATGATGTACTTCTTTTAAAAGTATCTCATTCTCATCACGTTTTTTAATAATCTCAGCAGTTCTGTCTTTAATGATTTTTTCGAAGCGCTCTTTTTGCAATAAATGTTTACGCTTTCTGTATTGATTGTATCCATAGATTGAACCGAAAAAACCAACGGTACAAAATATTATGAACCACCATGTTGTCCAGAAAGGTTGTTTTATAGTAAAGTCAAATTCGGCAAACTCTTCATTGGATACACCATCTTTGTTTTCGGCTTTTACTAAAAAACGATACACACCAGGAGGGAGGTTAGAGTAGGTTGCTGTTTGTATTTCTTCGGCCGGACTCCAATTTTTATCAAAACCTTCTAATTTGAAACTGTATTTTATGTTTTCAGGAAAGGTTTTGCTAATAGCACTAAAGTTAAATGTAATATGATTTTTATCGTGTGTAAAAATAGTATTCAACGGTAAGTTGTACCATTGTGATAATGTATCGGAATACTCACTCCAATTAACATCTTCATAAAAAAGTTTTACATTTTGTATTGCTACTTTGGGCGTTTCTCTGTTTCGTAGAAGTTCTTCGCTAGGACTAAATTTTATAGCACCTTTAATGGTTCCAAACCATAAATCGCCATTTTGATCAATACATGTTGCTCTTGAATTACATTCAATACCTTTAAAACCTTCTGCTTTTCCATAATTTCGAATAGCAGCAATTTCACCATTTTCATTTAGTGTAATTTTGTCTAGTCCTTTATTGGTGCCTACCCAAATGTTTCCATAGCTATCGGTATTCATAAGGTAAACAGTACCTGATGTAAGTCCTTCTTTTGTTGTTACACTTTTTATTTCAGTACCATTGAACCATCCAACACAGTTGTCGGTACCAACCCAAATATTACCAAACTTATCTTTTACCATGCTGCCTGCATAGGTATTGCATAATCCTTTTGTTAGGTGTTTAATAATTTTTTCATGATTATAAATGTAAACGCCATTACCTGTTCCCATCCAGATGTATCCATTTTTATCTTCCGCAAATGAATACACATTATCATTTGATAATCCCATACTTTCATCCAGTTGAACAACTGTTTTGCCATTGTCAATAAAAACTCTATTTCCTCTTGTTCCGATGTATATGATTCCATTCGAATCTTCGAAAATAGCTCTTACATTTTTTACTTCTTTATTTTTATAAGGAGTAAATGTAGAACCATTGTATATACTTAATCCTTGATTATTTCCTATCCACACATTTCCTTTGCTATCTGTAAAAATACATCTGGTTTCAGCAGTAATAGAAGGGAATTTAGTAACGCTTGTTCCATCGTATTTATAAAGCCCGTGCAAACTTGTTCCTACCCAAATATTTCCTTTTTTATCTGCATTGATCGCAAAAATGTCTTTTTCATTTAAGCCAGCTAGATTGTCGTAGTAAGTAAATGCTTGGTTAGTGTATTTCACTAAACCACCGCCACCAGTACCAATCCACAAGTTTCCTGTTTTGTCTTCGTAGATACATTTTATATTATCTACCGGCATTCCGTTGGATTGATTAAAATGCAATATTTGTTTTTTTGTTATTTTATAAAGTCCTTCATTTTGAGTACATACCCATAATTGATTTTGCTGATCAAAATGAATATCGCTAATGGTCGCACTGGAAGGAATTGCTATCGAATCTATTTTAGTAGCTTTTACTTGGTAGTGAGAAGGTCCAGTGATTTTAATTTTGTGAAAGATGGAACGGTTTTCAACGGCCCATAAGTTTCCATTTTTATCTTCTGTAATAGATGTAATATTTGCCGAATTAATATTCTCGTTGTCAGCAATCCTTACCAATGTTTTGTTTTTCAATACGAGTAAACCTTGGTCTGTTCCAATCCAAATAAGGTTTCTACTATCTTTTTTATAACAATTAACATCAAAGTATTTTAGTGAATCGCCTCGTATCTCTAGTAAATTAAATTGTTTGCCATCATATAAAAGTATTTCATGGTTTTTAATGACAATTAAATTTTTATTGTCATCATTTGTAATGAATTGTACATAACCTCCTGAAAAATATTTTTCATTCGTCTTGCTGTAACTAGTGAATGTTTGTCCGTTGAATTTACACAACTCATTGAATCGTGTTCCAAACCACATGTTTTTGTTTACATCTTCAGAAATGGCATTTATCACTTGTCCGCATAAACCATCTTTTTCTTCATATACTTTAAATGATTTTCCATCAAACCGGTTTAATCCACCTCCCGAAGTTCCAATCCATAAATAACCTCTACTATCTTCATAAATGGTATTAACCTCCGATTGAGATAATCCTTCATCTAATGAATAGGTTTGAAAATTATAAAGTTGTGCTTGGACTGCAAATGGGAAAGTAAGCAATAATGATAATGCTAACTTAATTAATGATCGAGTATTAATTACCATAAGCTTTAGGTTTAGTATATAACAAAAATAGGAATCAGATGTTCTGATTCCTATTTTTTATAGACATTTTTGAGGTATTCTTATTGAATGCTGATTTTTTTATTCAATTCATCGATGTAATTTTTGAATCGTTTGTCAGTATCCATTAGGTTATTAACGGTACGGCAAGCATGCAAAACGGTAGCATGATCTTTTCCACCACAATGTAAACCAATAGTAGCTAATGATGATTTTGTCATGCTTTTTGCAAAATACATTGCAATTTGACGAGCTTGAACAACTTCACGTTTACGTGTTTTCGATTTCAAAAGTTCGATTGGTAAGTCAAAATAATCACAAACCACTTTTTGGATGTAATCAATTGATACTTCGCGAGCAGTGTTTTTAACAAATTTGTCAATCATTTGCTTCGCAAGTTCCAATGTAATTGCTTTTTTGTTCATTGATGACTGAGCCAATAAAGAGATTAATGCTCCTTCTAACTCACGTACATTGGTTGTAATGCTGTATGCTAAATATTCAATTACTTCTTTTGGTAAGTCAATACCATCGGTGTATAATTTTTTCTCAAGAATTGCAATACGAGTTTCCAAACCTGGCGTTTGTAAATCAGCAGCTAAGCCCCATTTAAAACGAGACAATAAACGTTGCTCAAATCCTTGTAATTCAACTGGTGGTTTATCAGCAGTTAAAATGATTTGTTTTCCAGTTTGGTGTAAGTGGTTGAATATATGGAAGAAAACATCTTGTGTTTTTTCTTTTCCAGCAAAATATTGAACATCATCAATAATTAATACATCAATCATTTGATAGAAATGTACAAAATCATTTTGATTGTTGTTTCTTACTGAATCAATGTATTGTTGTGTGAATTTTTCAGATGATACATATAATACCGTCTTGTTTGGAAATTCATTTTTAATTTGAATACCAATAGAATGTGCTAAATGTGTTTTTCCTAATCCTACACCACCATATATTAATAATGGGTTAAATGCCGTTCCTCCTGGTTTGTTTGCTACAGCGAATCCAGCTGAGCGAGCTAAACGGTTACAATCACCTTCTACAAAATTTTCGAATGAATAATTTGCATTTAGTTGAGACTCAACGTTTACCTTTTTTAATCCAGGGATAATGAATGGATTACGGATTGTATTTTGATTCAAATCAATCGGCATTGATACCGATGGATTCTTTAATTCTTTTTTGCTATTTGTTGGAATCTTAACCGTAAATGGTTTAGATGAGTTATGGGAATTCTCCATAACGATAGAATATTCTAATCTTCCTTCTGTACCTAATTCCTTTTTAATCGTTTTCTTTAATAAGGTAATGTAGTGCTCTTCTAACCATTCGTAAAAGAACTGACTTGGAACTTGTATTGTTAAAACGCTGTTACTTAATTTTACTGGCTTAATCGGTTCGAACCATGTTTTGAAACTCTGTGAACTAACATTGTCTCTTATTATCTCCAGACAACTCTCCCAAACTTTTACGTATGCTTTCTCCATTCTCTTCTGTAATTTATATTTTGTTAAACTTTATGTTTAGTATATCCTGTAATCCTGTGTAATCGCTATTGAGCCGTAAATATATACAACTTTAATTTATTCCTAACAAATAATTAAGAAAAAAAGTTAAAAAAAATATCAGATTGCTATTGACTTTTTGGAAATTTTTATAGAGTAGCCTTCTGAGGCCTTTTTCTTGGTCTTTTTCTCAAAAATATAGTCAATTCTACCCAATCGAATTCCTGCCCATCCAACCTGTGCCACTAATACTTTTTTCTGATCACTATTTTCGTATTCTAAAGGTGTATCTAAAAAAGTATGTGTATGGGCTCCTATTATTAAATCAATATTTTTTGATTGTTTGGCCAAGTCCACATCATTTATTTTTCCCGCTTTTGATGTATACCCTAAATGCGATAAACAAATAATTAAATCACATTTCTCTTCAAATTTTAATTGATGTGAAATTTGTGCTGCTTTTTCTGCTGGATTTAAATAGATTGTCTTTCCATACATTCGTTTATCTACCAACCCATCTAATTCAATTCCAATTCCAAAAACTCCAATTTTAATTTCATCTTTTATAAATACTTTGTAGGGCAATGTTTTTCCATTCATTGCGGTATCCGAAAAATCATAGTTGCAATTTAGAAATGGAAAATTTGCATGTGGTAATTGTTTTACCAATCCATCAATTCCATTATCAAAATCGTGATTGCCAATTGTACTGGCATCATATCCCATCATGCTCATTAATTTAAATTCTAATTCTCCACCATACATATTAAAGTAAGGTGTACCTTGAAAAATATCTCCAGCATCTAATAGCAATACGTTTTTTTCTTCACTTCTTATTTTCTTTATCAATGCAGCTCTTCGAACAGCGCCACCTAATCCAGGATATTTTGGATCATTATCGGGAAAAGGATCAATATGACTATGTACATCGTTTGTATGTAACAACGTGATTTTTACCAAATCGGTTTTTGCAAATACATCGGTTGGAATTGCATTCAATGCAAAAATTCCAGCACCACCAATCAGCGATTTTTTTAAGAAGCTTCTTCTGCTATTCAAATTTAATTCGTCCATCTATAGCAAATTTTAATGTGTTACCTTTTTTGTTTTCATCAATTAAATAATCAATGATTGCATCTCTCAATAAATAAGTTACAGTATCAGTTTTAAGTGGATTTTTAAAGAAGTCGTATTTGTCGCCACCAGCCGATAAATAATCGGATGTAACAATTTTATAGGTTTTATTTATATCAAAATCAGCTCCTGCAATTTTTAATTCTTTTATTTTTTTACCTTTTGCAATAATTGTTGCTCCTGAAAAAGGTGCTCCATTGTTGGCAACCATCGCATCAAACAATTCTTTTGTTTTTTCACCCGATAGTGTAAGAACAACTACACTGTTCTCGAAAGGCATTAATTCAAATACCTTTCCTCTTGTTATTGCTCCCTTCGGTAATTGAGCTCTTAAACCTCCATTGTTAAGCAAACAAATGTCGGCAGGTTTTCCATCAGCAGGCTTGTACTTGTCGTTTGTCTTTTTTAAAACAGCATCACTCACAAAATTGCCTAAACTACTTTCAGGTAATCCTTTTAAT
>Ga0208626_1000032_pt1 | contig 91852 bp, 75 predicted proteins | sample LakWasMet10_HOW4_2_FD_183860 | JGI IMG/M metagenome (GOLD analysis project Ga0208626, IMG submission 183860) | Freshwater sediment methanotrophic microbial communities from Lake Washington under simulated oxygen tension - Sediment Metagenome... | ecosystem: Environmental > Aquatic > Freshwater >... | reverse complement strand
TATTTTAATTCAATAAACACGTTAACACTATTTTAATTATGCTTTTTTAGCAAATTGGATTTCTCCATTTATTTTTACTTCATCACTCACCAATACACCACCTGTTTCTAAGGCTGCATTCCAATTTAATCCCCAATCCTTACGATTGATTTTTCCACTTAAGGAGAAACCTGCTTTTTCATTTCCCCAAGGATCCTTGTTTACACCACCAAATTCAACATCTAAACTTACTTCTTTGCTTACACCTTTGATAGTAAGCGTTCCTTTTAATTGATAGTTCTCATCATCTAATTTTGTAAATGATGTTCCTATGAAATTAATTTCCTTGTGATTTTCTGCATCAAAAAAATCTGCTCCTTTTAAATGTCCATCACGATCATCGTTGTTCGTGAAAACTGATGCTGCTTGAATGGTTGCACTAACCGTTGCTTTGCTAAAATTAGATCCTGCTGCAGTAATTGTTGCATTGAAATTTCTGAATTCGCCTTTTACACTTGAAATCATCAAATGTTTTACCTTAAATGTAATTTCACTGTGTGTTGGGTCTAATACCCATGTTGTTGAATTTTCCATGATTTTTAATTTCTTATAATGATTAATTTAAATTGACGATGCAAAGGTGCAGCCAATTGGTTGAAATCAACTTAACATAGGTTAATAAATAAAAAATGGCAGAAATTATTTTTTGTTAGTGCTTTCTTTTCGAATGCGACTGAGCGATTGGGGTTTGATGCCGAGGTAAGAAGCAATTAAATATTGCGGAATGCGTTGAATGAATGCAGGATACTTTTGTGCAAATTCTTGATACCTGTGTTCAGCATCCTCACTGTTTGTTTTGGCTAGTCGGTATTGCAAAGCCACGTAGGCATTTTGAATTAAAATTCTAAAAAAGCGGTCAATCATGGGGCAGGAGCAACATGCTTTTTCAAAATTCTCTTTGTTTAACATCAATACACTTACAGGTTCTAATGTTTCAATACTATAAATAGCATTGTTTCCCGAATAAAAGCTATACAGGTCAGAAATCCAGTAGCCTTCCAATGAAAATTGAATAGCATGTTTGTCGCCCTTTAAATCGGAGATGTAGGAGTAACAAGCTCCTTCCTGAATAAAATAAATATAATTGCATTTATCACCTTCTTCCAGCAAATGAATTTTTTTATCGTATGTTTTTTCAAACATAAAATTTCTAAACGCATCGTACTCTTTATCAGAAATTGCTTGCTGAATTGTTTTTTCAATATTTGCTCGTAAGGTAGAAGACATGATTTGTTTATTTAGGCTGAGGCGGAATTAATCCTAGTTTTTCTAAGTCCTCTAAATAAACTCTTTTTCCTTTGTAAATAGCTGTAACAAAAGCATCAGTTTGTCCCGCAGCTCTTACTTTATCCTTATGAGCATTGGCTTCATTCAAGGTGTTAAATGCTCCTCCAATTGTAAAGCGAGTGATACCATCATCTAATAAAAGTTTTTCAATAGCTCCTAATCCTTTTAAATGATTATAGTTATAATTTTTCGGCAAATTGTAAGCTGCAATTTGAACTTTAAATTCCAAACCAACTTTAGTGGAATTGCCAATATCGATTTTGGTATCTACAACAACTGTTGTTGTTGTGTTTGTTGAATCGATTGTTTTTTTATACGCAAGTAAGGAGTCTGCTTTTAGGAGGCTATCATTTACAATTTCAAAATTGATATCAATTGTTTTTTCTAAATAAGCTGTTAGATTTCGAGTGTCAATTTCTTTTACTTGGTTTGGATAAGTACCATATTTATAAGTCAATTTATAATTATGGCCAATTGGTAAATTCACCAAATAATTTCCTTCTTTTTCATTCGAATAAATAACATTAAATGGTTGATTCATATCTGTCATTTCAATCAGTATTTCTGATTTTACAGCTTTTTTATCGGAGGTGATAATTCCTTTCACCATTGCTAAAATAGGCGTTACAAAATTATCTGGCATATCTACTAAATAAATGTCTTGTAGTCCATATCCACCTTTTTTACCAGATGCATAATAACCTCTTTTACCATCAGCAGATAATACAAAATAAATATCATCGTCAGGTGTGTTGATTGGATAGCCAATGTTTTTTGGAGTACTCCATGATGAATCGCTTGGATTGTATTCGGTTGTGAATATATCGTATCCACCCATACTGTTTAATCCTTTTGAACTATAAATTAATGTTTTGCCATCAGGATGAATAAAGGGCGCATCATCATCTAAGGATGTATTTATTTTATCGCCTAAATTTTTTGCTACCCCCCAAGTTCCATCTGCATTTTTTCTAGAAACATAAATATCTTTTCCACCCAGTCCTCCAATACGCTCACTCGAAAAGTAAAGTGTTTTTTCATCTGCCGATAATGCACAACTACCTTCCCATGCAATGGTATTGATGTCTCCTTCTAATCGAACAACATCCGACCAATTTGAACCATCTAATTTACTAATGTAAATATCACCACCATTGGAACCATTATCATTGAATACAAATAATTTTTGTCCATCATTCGATAAGGCGATGGCAGCATCGTGTTCTTTTGTATTAATGTTTTCGCCAATTGAAGATGGTGCAACCCATGTTCCATTTTCTTTGTGTGTACTAAAAACATCTTCGTAATAAATGCCCATAGGATCGGGTTGATTCAATCCATTTTGCAAGCCACCTTTACTCTGGTCGCCTCTGTATGTAAAAATCATAATGTTTTCATCGGAAGAGATAACTGGTACATATTCTGATGCTACTGTATTTACAACATCTCCAATGTTTTCAATCTTAGCATCAACGGGTGCGGCTACCAGTAGCTTTGCATTGTTGCAATAGTTGATTAGTTGTTCTCCATTTTTACGTTGTAATTCTGTTAGCTTTTTATTTTTTAAATATTTTTCAAGCAGTAAAATGGCTTCATCAAATTTGTAATTGTAGTGGTATGCGCGTGATAAATCATACTCGATATCAGCAGCTTTTTTATTTTTTTCATACACATTACTTAATAGCTCCATCGACTTTTCGTGCATGTCGCTTCTATACAAACCACAAATACCAAATACATAACCGAGGTAAAGTTCTTTCGGGTGGCTGTTGTACAGTGCTTCAAAGATAGGAAGTGCCATTACGAAATTTTCTTCTTCAAATAGACCTTGTGCTTTAGTAAGTGAATCCAATTCCGTACTTCTCCATTTTCGGGTTTTCATATTGCCTTGGGCAAATGAATTGATGAAAATGAAACATAAAATCAAAGTGGACAGTATTTTTTTCATACTTCTTGAAGTTTTGGGATGAGGTATTCAAATTTAAGTATTTTTGTGATATGCCATCAATGAATTTACAAGTAGAGAAAACGCCCAATATGTTTAGAGCGAACATTAAACTAGGGTTAGAGGTTGATATTGTCTTAAAAAAGGATCAACGAACGGGGAAACGAACAAGAGGGAAAGTGCATGCAATATTTACCAGCAGTGCTTTTCATTCAAGAGGGATTAAAGTTCAATTGGATTCCTACCAGATTGGTCGAGTGCAAGAGATTATTGCTTAGCAGGCAGCATTTGAATACATGGGGAAATTGTTATATTTGTCTAAATACCAGAATTGAGAGAACATGTTCGAATTTCATAAAAACAAAGAAGTTTATTTTAATCACCAAGCAATTAACTCGGAACGCTATATTTTACCGTTTATAGAGGCAAAAAGAAAAGTTGATGCAGGAATGCGTGTCCTGGAAATTGGATGTGGCGAAGGTGGTGTTTTAAAACCCTTTTTGAACAAAGGTTGTAGTGTTATAGGTGTTGAATTAAATGAGTCGAAGTACGAATATTTCAAGCACTTTTATGAACAAGAGATTCAAGATAAAAAGGCATTAGTAATTAATCGTGATATCTATAAAATAGATGTTGAAAATGATTTGGGGGGTAAAGTCGATATCATCATCTTAAAAGATGTGATTGAGCATATTCACAATCAAGAGAAATTATTAAAAGAATTGCAACTTTTTTTAAAACCGAAGGGAGTTATCTTTTTTGGATTTCCACCTTGGCAAATGCCATTTGGAGGGCATCAGCAAGTTTGTAAAAGTAAATTTCTTTCTCGTTTCCCATATGTGCACTTATTGCCATTTGGAATTTATGAATTTTTGTTGCGTGCATTTAATGAAAAATCGGAAGATTTTATTGAAATAAAAGAAACAGGTATTTCAATTGAACGATTTGAACGCATCGTTGAGTCGGCAGGTTATAATACCATTAATAAGATTCATTATTTATTGAATCCTATCTATACATTCAAATTTAATTTGCGTCCGCTGAAGCAAAATTTCATTGTCAGAAATATTCCTTATTTCAGAAATTATGTAACCACTTGTGTGTATTATTTAATAGAAAGTAAATAAGCTTTTAAATATTATGTCATCTAAAAAAACGAGCAATCCACCTAAAAAAGCAAAATTCACAGGCAGTTCGGTAGCTGTTGAGTTGGATAAAAAATTGCTTTACCGATTATCTTTTGTAATTGCGCTGTTTGCATTTGTATTGTATGCAAATACATTAAATCATGGATTTGTATTGGATGATTACTCTGTTATCAAAGAAAATCAATTAACACAGCAAGGTACAAAAGCTTTAAAGGAAATTTTTTCATCCAGTTATCGCGAAGGGTATGCAAACAATGAGAGCAATTTGTATCGTCCCTTAAGTAAAGCCATGTTTGCAATTGAATGGCAATTGTCGCCCGACAATCCACACTTTCATCATTTTGTTAATGTGTTGTTGTATGCACTTGGATGTGTTTTGTTGTTTTTTGTATTGATTCGGTACACAAAAATTAATGTCTATTTTTCATTTTTAGTGGTGATGCTTTTTGCTGCACATCCAATCCATACTGAGGTAGTCGCAAATATTAAAAGTAGAGATGAAATTCTAAGTATGATTTTTTTGTTACTTTCTTTATTAGCAATTTCATCGTACTTGAAAACCTCAAAAACACTTCATCTCGTTTTAGCATTGGTTGCTTTCTTTTTAGGTTTACTCTCTAAAGAATCTGCGATTGTTTACGTTGCATTGGTTCCATTGTTCATTTATTTTTTCAAGGAGAATGCTTCAAAGCAGCTTTTTAAAATTTCAGCTGCAATAGCTGGCGTTGCTTTAGTATACATTGTAATGCACATCAGCATCATTGGTAGTTTGGGGATTAAAAACATTCCGGTGATTGATAACTCAATATTGTATACTAGTAATGTAGCGCACCAAAAATTGACCGCAATTTATATCATGGGGATTTACTTTTTGCTATTGATTTTCCCACATCCTTTATCCTGCGATTATTCCTTTGATACCATTCCAGTTGTTACTTCATTAGGAAATATTGGATTATTGCTGGCATTGGCATTTCATGTTTTTATTTTGATTTATGCAATCAAAAAACTAAAACAAAAACACATTTTATCTTTCTGTATATTTTTCTACTTAATAAGCATGGCATTGGCATCGAATATTTTCATGCTAATAGGTACTCATTTGGCGGAACGTTTGTTATTTTTTCCTTCTATTGCCTTTTGCATTGCATTGGTTTACCTTTTAAGCAAGTTGTTTAAAAGCGATTGGTTGAATGCATCTGCAAAGTCTTTTTTATCCTTCACTGGTACTAAAAATGTAATGGCTGTTTGTCTTTTACTAATTGTGGTTTACAGCGTTAAATCATATGCTAGAAATAAAGATTGGAAGTCGGATACCACTTTGTTTGGAAAAGATATTCAAACCGTTCCTAATAGTGCACACATGTTGTTTTACCATGCCAACCACATGGTGAATAAAGATTCATTAGCAGTAGCTAGTCCGCAAGAACGCGAATACCGATTAAAGACAGCTCAAAAGAACATTGAAAAAGCGCTTAAATTATACGAGTTGTTTCCTGATGGACACAATGTTGCAGGCAAGATTTATTACGAACAAAAAAATTACGAAGCTGCATTCAAGAGTTATAGCCGAGCAATGGAAATGAATCCCGATAAAGGAATGTATCATAACAATGTGGGAACATGTTTGTTTTCGATTGGAAATTTTCCGGAAGCGGCAAAAGCATTTCAGAAAGCAATAGAAATTAATAAATACGATGCCGAAGCGAGATGCAATTTAGGAAGTGCTTATGGAGCCATGGGTGAATCTTATAAAGCCCAAAAAGACATGGAAAATGCCAATAAAATGTTTGTGAAAGCAATTGAAAGCTTTAAAGCTGCAACTGAGGTGGACAAAAATTACAAGTCGGCCTACCAATTCATTGGTTTAACCTATCGTAATCTGGGGGATGAAGCCAATGCTCAGATTTTCCTAAACAAGGCTTCATCCATCAAAAAGTAGATTTTTTTTAATTTCCTGATAAAAATCATAAAAAAACATTTATTATGCTTGCATAATAAATGTTTTTTATATATGTTTGTGTTGTTATGGCAAAACAGCATACCGAAACAATTGATTCAAAATTAAAGTCAGCTTGGCAAATTATTAGCCGTATGTACAATGCAGAAGCTGCACAGTATGGTGGTAGCATTGCTATTGGGCATTTTTTATTGAACATCGATAGTCATGAAGGCTCCTATGCTTCCGACATTGCCCCTAAGCTGGGAATGGAAAGCACCTCCTTATCACGCATTATTAAAACCTTGGAGGATGATAAACAAATTGTTCGAAAAGCGGATAAAGCAGATAAGCGAAAAGTTAAGATTCTCTTAACACAAAAAGGGAAAGAAAATAAAGAACTTGCAAAAAATATCGTTCGTAATTTTAATACAGAAATTGAAACAAAATTGGGTAAAACCAAAATGGATGATTTTTTAAAAACGATGAATGAAATTATACAATTAGCAGAAGAACGTAATAAACTGATTAAACAATAGTAACTATGAATAGAAGCATAAAAAAAGTTGCAATTTTAGGTTCAGGCGTAATGGGAAGTCGCATTGCCTGCCATTTTGCAAACATTGGTGTTGAAGTAATATTACTCGACATTGTTCCTAAAGATGCTGGAGCAGATAAAAAATCGCGCAATAAAATTGTGGATGATGCTTTGGCTTTTGCGTTAAAATCAAATCCTTCTCCAATTTATCGCAAAACATTTGCGAAACGAATTGTTACAGGGAACTTTGATGATAACATGAAAGACATTGCTACCTGTGATTGGATCATTGAAGTAGTCATCGAACGTTTGGATATCAAAAAGCAGGTGTTCGAAAATGTTGAAAAATACCGTAAGCCAGGAACATTGATTTCTTCCAATACTTCTGGTATTCCTATTCATTTAATGAATGAAGGTCGTAGCGAAGATTTTCAAAAACACTTCTGCGGAACCCATTTCTTTAATCCTCCTCGTTATTTAAAGTTGTTGGAAATTATTCCAACTCCTAAAACATCGCCAGAGGTTATCGATTTTATGATGAAATACGGTGAATTGTATTTAGGTAAAACAATGGTATTGTGTAAAGATACACCTGCATTTATTGCAAATCGTATTGGTGTATTTGGGATAATGAGTTTATTCCATATGGTCGAAAAAATGGGATTAACTGTTGATGAAGTAGATAAATTAACTGGACCAGTTTTGGGTCGCCCAAAATCAGCTACTTTCCGTACTTGCGATGTAGTAGGTTTAGATACCTTGGTGCATGTTGCGAATGGATTAGCTGCTGGTGTTCCGAACGATGAAGCAAAAGAATATTTTAAACTTCCTGCTTATGTTGCAAAAATGGTTGAGAATAAATGGTTGGGAAGCAAGACTGAACATGGGTTTTTCAAAAAGGTAAAAGGTGCGAATGGTAAATCCGAAATTCATTCCTTGGATTTAAAAACCTTGGAATACAAACCATCTGTTAAAGCAAAATTTGCAACCTTAGAAAAAACAAAAACAATTGACAATTTACGCGAACGTGTAAAAGTGTTAGCAGCTGGAACGGATAAAGCAGGTGAATTTTACCGCGCTACCTTCTATGGTTTGTTTGCTTATGTAAGTAATCGTATTCCTGAAATTACAGATGAACTTTTCAAAATTGATGATGCAATGAAAGCTGGTTTCGGTTGGGATTTAGGTCCGTTCGAATACTGGGATGCATTAGGAATTGCTGAAACAGTAACAGCAATGGAAGCAGCAGGAAACAAACCTGCTCAATGGATTAATGATATGATTGCTAGTGGTGCAACCTCTTTTTATAAAGTAGAAAATGGTAGTCGTAAATATTATGACATACCTTCCAAATCATACAAAGTTATTCCAGGAACAGAATCCTTTATTTTATTAGACAACATTCGTCCAACAAAAACAGTATGGAAAAATAGTGGTGCTACACTTACTGATATTGGAGATGGAATTGTGAATTTAGAATGGAATACAAAAATGAATTCCATTGGTGGAGAAGTAATTGAAGGAATTACCAAAGCTATTGAAATTGCTGAAAAAGATTTTAGAGGATTAGTAATTTCAAATGAAGGTGCTAATTTTAGTGCTGGTGCAAATGTCGGAATGATCTTCATGATGGCAGTAGAGCAGGAGTATGACGAATTAAACTTCGCGATTAAAACTTTCCAAAATACCATGATGCGTGTTCGTTATTCTTCGATACCAGTTGTGGTGGCTCCTCACAATTTAGCATTGGGTGGTGCTTGTGAAATGAGTATGCACTCGGATAGAGTGGTTGCTCATGCAGAAACCTATATGGGATTGGTAGAATTTGGAGTAGGTTTAATCCCAGGTGGTGGTGGAACCAAAGAGTTCGCTGTTCGTTTATCGGATGAGTTACAAGAAGGCGATATCGAATTAAATAATTTCCGAGATCGTTTCTTAACCATTGGCCAAGCAAAAGTTGGAACATCTGCTTACGAAGCATTCGACTTAGGTTATTTAAGAAAAGGAAAAGATGTAGTGGTTATTTCACGCAATCGTTTATTAGCGGAAGCAAAATTAAACTGTATTGAGTTGGCTGAAGCTGGTTATACAAAACCAACACCTCGAAAAGACATTCGTGTACTTGGTAAACAAGCTTTAGGCTTAGCGTATTTGGGTGCTAATTCAATGCAAGTAGGAAATTATATCAGTGAACACGATGTTAAAATTTCTCAAAAGTTAGCGTATGTTTTATGTGGTGGCGATTTATCTGCTCCAACATTAGTAAGCGAACAATACTTATTGGATTTAGAACGTGAAGCATTTTTGAGTTTATGTGGTGAACGCAAAACGTTAGAAAGATTACAGTCAATTATTACAGGTGGTAAAATCTTAAGAAATTAATAACTATGAATGCATATATAGTAGCAGGCTTTAGAACTGCAGTTGGCAAGGCCAACAGAGGTGGTTTTCGTTTTACACGCCCCGATGATTTAGCGGCTGATGTAATCAAACATTTAATGGCAAGTGTACCTAATGTAAGTCATGAGCAAGTGGACGACTTAATTGTAGGAAATGCTATGCCAGAAGCGGAGCAAGGGTTAAACATGGCTCGCTTAATTTCATTAATGGCATTTAATACCGATAAAGTTTCGGGTATGACCGTGAATCGTTATTGTGCATCGGGATTGGAAACAATTTCGATTGCTGCAGCAAAAATTCATGCTGGTATGGCTAATTGTATTGTTGCTGGTGGTGCCGAAAGCATGAGTTTAATTCCTATGGGTGGATGGCGTATTGTGCCACATGCTGGTGTTGCATTAGCACATCCTGATCACTATTGGGGGATGGGATTAACTGCAGAAGCAGTTGCAAAAGAATATAAAGTAAGTAGAGAAGATCAAGATGCATTTGCATTGAACTCCCATTTGAAAGCAATCAATGCAATCAAAGAAGGAAAATTCAAAGAAGAAATTGTACCTATCAAGATTTCTGAAACGTATTTGGATGAAAACGAGAAAAAGAAAACACGCGACTTTATTATTGATACTGATGAAGGACCACGTGCTGATACAACTCTTGAAGCATTGGCAAAATTAAAACCAGTGTTTGATGCAAAAGGATTTGTTACTGCAGGTAATTCATCTCAAACAAGTGATGGTGCTGCATTCGTAATGGTGGTAAGTGAAAAATTCTTTAAAGAAAATAACTTAACCCCAATTGCTCGAATGGTAAGTTATGCCGCTGCGGGTGTTCCTCCTCGTATTATGGGAATTGGTCCAGTAGCAGCTATTCCGAAAGCATTAAAACTTGCTGGCTTGACTCAAAATGATATTGATTTGTTTGAATTGAATGAAGCATTCGCTTCTCAATCATTAGCAGTTTGTCGCGAATTAAACATTGACCAAAGCAAAGTAAATGTAAATGGTGGCGCAATTGCATTGGGACATCCATTGGGTTGTTCGGGTGCAAAATTATCTGTTCAATTGTTTGGCGAACTAAAACGTAGAAAACAAAAGTATGGTGTTGTAACCATGTGCGTGGGAACAGGACAAGGTGCAGCAGGCGTTTTTGAAATGCTTTAAAGAAGCTACTATGTAACTAGAGATATTAAAGAAACATTAACATTTAAAATCAAAAAACTATGTCATTAAAAGGTGGAGAATTCCTAATCAAAGAAACAGAAGCAAAAGATGTATTTATTCCAGAAGAGTGGAATGAAGAACAATTAATGATTGCACAAACATGTACCGATTTTTTATCACAAAATGTTTGGAACAACCTTGATCGCATTGATGCACAAGAAGAAGGTTTGATGGTAGATTTATTAAACAAGGCAGGTGAACTTGGGTTATTAGGAATTTCGGTTCCTGAAGAGTTTGGTGGCTTTGGAAAAGATTTTACAACCTCCATGTTGGCAACTGAAGTATTGGGTGCCGGACATTCATTTGCAGTTGCTATTTCCGCACACACAGGAATTGGAACGTTACCAATTTTATATTACGGAAATGCAGAGCAAAAAGCAAAATACATTCCTAAATTATCAAGTGGTGAATGGAAAGCAGCATATTGTTTAACAGAGCCTAGCTCTGGTTCGGATGCAAATTCTGGAAAAACAAATGCGAAACTTACTGCCGATGGAAAGCATTACATTTTGAACGGACAAAAAATGTGGATCACCAATGGTGGATTTGCAGATGTATATACTGTGTTTGCAAAAATTGATGATGATGAAAATTTAAGTGCATTTATTGTAGAAAAATCATTCGGTGGAATTACCTTAAATCCAGAAGAACATAAAATGGGTATCAAAGGAAGTTCTACACGTCAAGTATTCTTCAACGATTGTAAAGTTCCAGTAGAAAATTTATTATCCGACAGACAAAATGGATTTAAGATAGCTGTAAATATTTTGAACTTAGGTCGTATTAAATTAGCGGGTGCAGCAATTGGTGGTTCAAAAGAAACGGTTACTAAATCGGTTCAATATGCAAATGAGCGTCAACAATTTGGAAGATCAATTTCTAAATATGGTGCTATCCGTTATAAAATTGCTGAACAAGCAATTCGTATTTATGCAAGTGAGGCTGCAATTTACCGTGCTAGTCAGAATGTAGAAGATGCTACAAAATCATTGATCGCTGGTGGAATGGATGAAGCAAAAGCAAAATTAAAAGGTGTTGAGCAATTTGCTGTTGAAGCTGCGATTGTTAAAGTACATGGTTCAGAAGTGTTGGATTATGTGGTGGATGAAGGAGTTCAAATTTATGGTGGAATGGGTTACAGTGCTGAAGCACCTATGGATAGAGCTTACCGTGATGCTCGTATCAACCGTATTTTTGAAGGAACAAATGAAATCAACAGAATGTTAACAGTTGATATGATGTTGAAACGTGCAATGAAAGGTGAATTGGATTTAATGGGTCCTGCACAAGCTGTTGCTGCAGAGTTAATGGCTGTACCTGATTTTTCTACCGAAGAAACAACCTTGTTGTCGAATGAGAAAAAATATGTAAAAGGATTCAAAAAATCGGTATTAATGGTTGCAGGTGCTGCTGTTCAAAAATTAATGATGCAGTTAGGAAAAGAGCAAGAGATATTGATGAATATTGCCGACATGATTATTGAAACGTATGTTTCTGAATCAGTTTTATTACGTGCAGAAAAATTAGTTGCCATGAAAGGCGAAGCTGCTGCAAAAGAGCAATTAGACATGATGCGTGTGTACATCAATGATGCTTCAGATAGAATTCATAAGTCAGGTAAAGAAGCAATCAATAGCTTTGCTACTGGCGATGAACAACGTGCTATGTTAATGGGTATGAAACGATTTACGAAGACAGAACCTTTTAACTCAACTGAAGCACGTAGAAATATCTCTGCAAAATTAATTGCTGAGAATAAATATTGTTTTTAATAGTTAATAAAGTATCTATAAAAACGCAGCGCATTTATGCGCTGCGTTTTTTATTTGGAGACAATCGGATAAATGAATTAAATTTGTTGCATGTCAACCCAAACTACTTATTACCAATCGCCTATCGGAATAATTGAAATTACTGCCGATGAGGATGGTATTACTTCCTTGTATTTTGTGGATGAAAAAACAAAACCCAATAATAAAACCAATTCTTTGTTAAAAGAATGTGTTACTCAGTTGGAAGAGTATTTTAATGGTATCCGAAAAGATTTTGGTTTAAAACTGAGTCCACAAGGAACCGATTTTCAAAAACGAGTTTGGAAGCAATTGGAGACCATTCCATTTGGTAAAACCGTAAGTTATTTAGATGTATCCATTCTATTGGGCGATGCAAACGCTACACGTGCAGTTGGTAATGCCAATGGCAGTAATCCAATCTCCATCATTATCCCTTGTCACCGTGTAATTGGAGTAAATGGCAAATTAGTGGGGTATGGCGGTGGATTATGGCGAAAAGAGTGGTTATTAAACCATGAACGCAGTATTGTTTTCGGAAAACAAACACAATTATTCTAGTTACCGATTAGTTTGCTATTTTTGTACTACATAAACAGCAAATGGCTTCCTTTCTAAAAGAAAATATTCGAATTTCCTTACGTGCTATCAAAAGCCAATTGTTGCGTACAACATTAACCGCATTAATTATCTCGTTTGGGATTATGGCATTGGTAGGTATTCTTACAGCCATCGATGCAATCAAATCATCCATCAATAGTAATTTCACAAGTTTAGGAGCTAATACATTTACGATTCGTAATCGTGAAATGTCCGTTCGGATTGGACGAAATGGTAAACGTCCCAAAAGTTTTAGAAACATTACGTATGATGAAGCAATAAAATTCAGTAAAGAATTTTCTTTTCCTGCTAGTCCTTCTGTTTCAACAATGGCTTCGGGTGCTGCAACTTTGAAATACGAATCAGAAAAAAGTAATCCTAATATCCGTGTGTTTGGTGGCGATGAAAATTATTTGGCAACATCGGGTTATGAATTGGAATCGGGACGTAATTTTTCTTCTCAGGAAATTCAATACGGTAACCATGTTGTGATAATTGGTAAAGATGTTGTCAATGCTTTGTTTAATAAAAAAACGGATCCAATCGATAAAATCATAACTGTTGGAAGTGGAAAGTATCGTGTAATCGGAGTGTTAAAATCGAAAGGGAATAGTATGGGTTTTGGTGGCGATAAAGTGAGTATTTTACCTCTCGCGAATGTTCGTCAATATTTTTCGCGTCCTAATATGACCTTTACAATCAATGTTATGGTAACAAATTCGCAATTGATGGATGCTGCTGTCGGAGAGGCAATGGGCACCTTCAGACGAATTAGAAAAGTAGCTATTGGGGAAGATGAAAATTTTGAAATTACCAAAAGTGATAATCTTGCAAACTTGTTGATTGATAATATTCAGAAAGTAACTGCTGGAGCAACTGCTATTGGAATTATTACCCTGTTGGGTGCCGCTATCGGATTGATGAATATTATGTTAGTATCTGTTACAGAACGAACTCGTGAAATAGGAATTCGTAAAGCAATAGGAGCAAATGCAAAAACTATTCGTTCTCAGTTTTTAGTAGAAGCAATTGTAATTTGCCAGATAGGTGGTTTGTTAGGAATCGTTTTAGGTATAGCAATAGGTAATTTAATATCCATGCAGCTCGGTGTAGGATTCATTATTCCTTGGTTCTGGATTATTTCCGGAATTATTCTGTGTATGTTCGTTGGTCTAATCTCAGGGTTGTATCCAGCAATCAAAGCTTCTAAGCTTGATCCAATTGAAGCATTGCGATTTGAATAGTGTTATTTCGGCAGTGCTTGTAAGTATAAATTGTTGTTGCTATCTACATCTCCTTTCTTGTTTTGCATAAAATAAATAATACCTCCTCTTATCCGTATTTTTTGTGGAAACGCTTTTTTAATTTTTATTTTTTCTACCGCCTTTGCTGTATTCAAATCAATTCGTTCTAAATAGCATGCATCTTTATAGGTGTAATTATAATAGAGTTGTTGTTCTTCTTCATCAACTATGATTGTTGGATAATGTACGGCTTGTGTTCGGTACTTAATGCTCATTACACGATTAAAATTTCCAGTATTGTCAAATACATAAATAGAATCATTGTCATGATTTATAATGTAAAGCGAATCGCGTACAATTTTTAAATACACTGGCAAATCACTTAAATGATTAAATTCTAAATTCCATTCGTTTTTATGTAAATCACGAACCTGGCTTAAATCATCTCGGTCGTTGCTAATCCATAAATCGCCCATATAATTTTTGCCAATAGATTCTAAATATTCATTTTGAGCAGTGTTGCCCATTGTTTGACTGATAATGTAATTTGATTTATCCGCATTTCGATAGTTCGATAGGTAGAATGATTTACCTGTATTTAAATCGACCATTCTAAATTTTGTACTCGCTAACAGTTTATTCGATTGCTTGTAAATGCTATAATTGTTATGGATTACTAATGGTTGAATTTGTTGGATGTATTTTGTTTTGTTAAAACGTTCTTTAATTGTAATTGAACGATTATTTTGAATGATGTAATAAGAGGAGTCGGTTGTTGAAATGATTAATTTGTTATCCATCGCATGCTCAATTTGAGTAATTGTGCTTGCTACTTTCGTGTCAACAATAGTGTCCGAGTATTGATTGATTGCAATCAATCGGTTCGATTTTTTACTATTAAACAATAACCAGGTATTGGTGCCTTGTAGCTCATAATCATACAGCCATTGCTTTTTATCTAATATACCTTCTTTGAGCGTTTCTTCGATTGTAATGGTATTTAAATTTTGAGAGATTTTAACTAAATAAAATGATAGTTCGATTGTATCTTTATTCTTTTTCTGAATGTCGGATAGGTTTATTTTTTTAGTTTGATTTTCATAGCCAACAAAAGATATTTCAATCGAAAGTGTTTCTGTTTTTTCAAAATTACAAATTCCACTTGAATTCGTAATTGCTGATTTCTTGCTTTCTAAGTCAAAAACACTAGCACCTTCTAATGCTTGTTTTGTAGCGGCATCCAGGATAGTACATTTTATTGTCTTATTTTGAGATTGTAAACCAATAGGAGTAATTACAATAAAAAAAATAAGTAATTGCAGTATGTTCTTCATCGGAAGAAACGATATAAAATCAAGGGGATGATTTAGGTGTTTTAATAAATCAAATTTACAAAAAGGCTGCTTTAAAAGCAATTTTATTATTCTCGATTTTGGGTATCGATAAGGATGGTAACTGGACCATCATTTACTAATTCAACTTTCATATCTGCACCAAATTCGCCCGTTTGGATAGGTTTCCCTAAATCAGTTTGCAATTGCTGAATCATTTTTTCGTAAAGAGGGATAGCAACATTAGGTTTCGCAGCTTTGATATAGGATGGTCGGTTGCCTTTTTTTGTAGATGCGTGTAACGTAAATTGCGAAACAAGAATAACATCACCATTGCAATCTTTTACAGATAAATTCATGATTTCCTGCTCATCTGCAAAGATTCTCAAATTAATAATTTTTACACTCAACCATTCAATATCTTCAGTTGTGTCCGCATCTTCAATTCCTAATAGAATCAATAAACCACCGTTAATCGAACTTTTAATCTGTCCGTTTATGGTTACTGATGCTTTGGAAACACGTTGAATGACTGCTTTCACAATTTTTACTTGTTGTTTTTATTCGTAATTCGTATGCTCCATTTCTTCCCCATTAATAATTCCCAAATAGCTATTGTACCTCGATTGTGCAATTTCTCCATTCTCAACTGCAGCTAATACAGCACATTTAGGTTCGTTGATGTGCATGCAATTATTAAACTTGCAACTGTTGCGCAATGCGCGCATCTCAGGAAAATAATCGGCTATTTCTTCTTTCTCCATGTCAACCAAACCAAGTTCTTTTATGCCTGGTGTGTCAATGATAAATCCTCCAAAGCTTAATGGATGCATTTCTGCAAATGTGGTGGTATGTTTACCTTTAAAATGCACATCCGAAATTTCGCCAACTCGCAAATCAAGTTTGTTGTCCATCGCATTAACCAAAGTCGATTTGCCGACTCCTGAATGACCTGATACCAAAGTGGTTTTGTCTTTGGTTAATTTTCGTAGAACCTCAATTTCTTTGTTTTTTGTTGCCGATACTTTGTAACAGGAATAGCCTATTTTTTCGTAGATAGCAATGAATGCATTCAATTCTTGCATCATTTCGGCATCATCTTCAAATAAATCAACTTTATTAAAAACAATAACCGTTGGAATGTGGTAAGCTTCAGCTGTCAATAAAAAACGGTCAATAAAACCAGCAGATGTTCTTGGCAGTGCTAAGGTAACAATCAATAATGCTTGATCAAGGTTTGCAGCAATAATGTGTGATTGCTTGGATAAGTTAATCGACTTACGAATGATGTAATTTTTACGATCATCAATTGTATGAATAACACCTTTTCCTTCGGCCTCAATATCAAACGCAACTCTGTCACCAACGGCTATTGGATTGGTTGTTTTAATACCCTTTATCCTGAATAGACCTTTTATTCGGCAATCCACCATTGTGCCATCATCGGCCAATACATTGTACCAGCTACCCGTTGATTTTATTACTACACCCTTCATTTGCCCTTTAACATTTTTTACGTCCCAAATTTATTAAAAAGAATTAGCTTTGTAGCTACGAATTTCATATTCGTTAAAAGCAATACCCATTTTACGTTAAATTACATTGCTATGTCTATAAAAGTAGAAAATATTACAAAGCTATATGGCGATCAGAAAGCTTTGAACGATGTATCGTTCGAGGTGAATTCAGCCGAAATAGTTGGTTTCCTGGGGCCAAATGGTGCAGGAAAGTCAACGATGATGAAAATTTTAACCTGCTTTATTCCTCAAACATCTGGTAAAGCTTCCGTTTGTGGATACGATGTAACAGAAGAAAGCATTGAGGTTCGTAAACAAGTTGGTTATTTGCCAGAGCACAATCCTTTGTATTTGGATATGTATGTAAAGGAATACTTGGAGTTTATTGCTGGCTTGCACCATGTTAAAAATGTAAAACAACGCATTGCTGAAATGATTGAGATTACTGGCTTGCAAGTAGAACAGAAAAAGAAAATTGGCGCTTTGTCGAAAGGATACCGTCAACGTGTTGGTTTAGCACAAGCATTGATTCACGATCCGAAAGTGTTGATATTGGATGAACCTACAACAGGTTTAGATCCAAATCAGTTAGCGGAAATCCGTAATCTTATTATAGCAGTTGGAAAACAAAAAACCGTAATGCTTTCTACTCACATTATGCAAGAAGTAGAAGCGATGTGTGATCGCGTTATCATTATCAATAAGGGAGAAATTGTAGCGAATGATGAAACCAAAACACTTCAGAATTCACAAGTGCAGAATGGTTATTTTATAATCGTTGAATTTGATAAGCCTACCTCTAAATCGGCATTGAAAAATATTCAAGGAGTTACAGAAGCAAAAAACACCAAAGACAATGTTTGGCAATTGGAAGTGCATTCAACGGATGATATTCGTCCGCATGTTTTTCAATTTGCAGTAAGCAGTGGTTTGGCTGTATTGATGCTGAATAAAGAAGAACAAAAATTAGAAGACGTATTTAAACAATTGACTAAAAAGTAAAATGAAAAAAATAGCATTTATTACCATCTCCACCTTCTTGTTCGCTTGTTCGAGCAATGAACCTAAAACTGAAAACGAAACTAATTTTATAGATCCAGTTACATCACACATCGATTCATCCATCGCTCCTGGCGAGAACTTTTTCTTGTTCGCGAATAATGCTTGGTTCAAAGCAAATCCGATTCCTTCTTCTGAAAAGAGTAATGGTATTTTTAGAACCATTCAGGATACCATCAATGAATCAATTAAGAAAATATGCGAGTCTTCAGCGAATGATGCAAAAGCAACGAAAGGAAGTAACAAACAAAAAATTGGTGATTTCTATCATTCTGGAATGGACACAACTACTATTGAAAAGGTAGGCATTGCTCCAATCATTCCCACCTTTTCTAAAATAGATGCAATAACAGATGTTCCTAGCTTATTGAATACAATCGCAGAACTATACAAAATGGGTGTGCCTAATACATTTGGTTTTACGGTGACACGTGATGAAAAGAAAAGTTCACAATATGCTGTTTATGTTTCACAACCACGCTTAGGATTGCCCGATCGTGATTATTATTTCAATACCGATGAACGCAATACATCTATAAGAGCAGAATATTCAAAACATTTAACTGCAATGTTTGAACTGATTGCCTATGAAAACAAAATTGCAAAAAAGAATGCAGAAGGTGTTATTGCTTTAGAAACCACTATTGCTAAATCAAGCCGTAAGATGGAGGATTTAAGAGATCCGTATAAAAATTACAACAAAATGAGCATTGCCCAATTGAACAAACTTACACCTTCTGTTAAATGGGAAGAGATGATTCAAAAGCTAGGCTTGTCGAATGTTGATTCAATTATTGTTGCGCAGCCCGAATATTTTACGGCACTTGAAAAAACATTAAAAACAGTTTCGCTTGATAATTGGAAAGTGTATTTGAAATGGAGTGTGTTAAATCGTTTTTCGGATTACCTTCCAAAGAAAATAGCTGATCAAGATTTTTATTTTTATTCAACAGTGTTGGATGGTGTAAAAGAACAAAAACCAAGATGGAAAACAATTGTAGAAAGTACGGATGCATCCTTAGGTGAGTTGATTGGTCAAGTATACGTTGAAGAGTATTTACCAAAAGGAACAAAAGAAAAGTTGTTGGAAATTGGAAATAACATTCGTGATGTATATGCTGAGCATATTAAATCACTTGATTGGATGAGTGATGTAACCAAAGCAAAGGCTCAAAGCAAGTTGAAAAAATTGAACATGAAGGTTGGGTATCCTGATAAATGGAAAGACATGAGTGCATTGGAATTGTCCCGTAATAGTTATGTTGAAAATGCAATCAATGTGAATAAATGGGGCTACAACTTTATGATTGGAAAGTTTGGAAAGCCAGTTAATAAAGACGAATGGGAAATGTATCCTCAAACCTACAATGCATACTACGATCCTACAATGAATGAAATTGTAGTGCCAGCTTGTAATATTATTGTTCCAGGTTTTGAAGGTAGAATGCCCGATGATGCAGTGTTGTATGGTATTATTGGAGGTTCCACTTTTGGACACGAAATCACACATGGTTTTGACGATCAAGGAAGTTTGTATGACGAAAATGGAAACTTAACCGATTGGTGGACCAAAGAAGACCGTCAAAAGTTTGAAGCGAAAACAAACTTAATTGTAGAGCAGTTTAATAATTACGTTGTACTTGATAGTATGCATGTTAGAGGCGAAAATACACAAGGCGAGAATATTGCCGATTTAGGTGGTGTGATAATGGGTTTAGAGGCATTTAAGAAAACAAAACAAGGACAATCTACCGAATTGTTTGGTGGTTATACCGCTACACAACGTTATTTCTTAGCTTACGGATATGCTTGGATGGTGAATAGAACAGATGCTTCTTTAGCAAAACAAATCATGAGCGATGTGCATTCGCCTGCCGAATTTAGGATAAATGGGCCACTATCAGATATTGATGAATTTTATAAGGCCTTCGGTATTAAGGATGGCGATAAAATGTATCGACCGGCCGATAAGCGCGTTAAAATATGGTAATTAAAAGCCCTCTTTTCAATAGAAATGAGGGCTTTTTTCTTGTTGAATACTCTTAATAAAATATCTTTAAAACAATTTCTCAATTCCTTAATTAATCGTATTTTAGCGTCCGTTAATAAAAAAAATAATTTTTAAACTTTAAAATATAAATCTAAACATGGGGTATTTATTTACATCTGAATCGGTTTCAGAAGGACATCCAGACAAAGTAGCAGATCAAATTTCTGATGCATTAATTGACAACTTTTTAGCTTTTGATCCTCAATCAAAAGTAGCTTGCGAAACATTAGTAACTACTGGTCAAGTTGTACTTGCTGGTGAGGTTAAATCAAAAGCATATTTGGATGTTCAAGAAATCGCTCGTGGTGTAATTCGTAAAATTGGTTATACAAAAAGTGAATACATGTTCGAAGCAAATTCTTGTGGTATCCTATCTGCTATTCATGAGCAATCTGCTGATATCAACCAAGGTGTAGATAGAAAGAAAAAAGAAGAACAAGGTGCTGGTGACCAAGGAATGATGTTTGGTTATGCAACAAATGAAACAGCTAACTACATGCCATTGGCATTGGATTTAGCACATGGTATTTTGTTAGAATTAGCTGCATTGCGTAGAGAAAACAAACAAATTAAATATTTACGTCCAGATGCTAAATCACAAGTAACTTTAGAGTATAGCGATGATAATGTTCCTGTTCGTATTGATGCAATTGTTGTTTCTACACAACACGATGATTTTGATACTGAACCAAAGATGTTAGCTAAAATTAAAAAAGACATCATTGATATTTTAATCCCACGCGTTAAAAAGAATTATCCTAAATACGCTCATTTATTCAACAACAAAATTGCATACCATATCAATCCAACTGGTAAGTTTGTTATCGGTGGACCACATGGTGATACAGGATTAACAGGTCGTAAGATCATTGTAGATACATACGGTGGAAAAGGTGCTCACGGTGGTGGTGCATTCTCAGGAAAAGATCCTTCAAAAGTGGATCGTTCAGCTGCTTATGCTACTCGTCACATTGCTAAAAACCTAGTTGCTGCAGGTGTTTGTTCCGAAGTATTGGTACAAGTATCGTATGCAATTGGTGTTGCTCAACCAATGGGTATTTTTATTGATACTTATGGTACTTCTAAAGTAAAAATGACAGATGGTCAAATTGCTAAAATTGTACAAAATGTATTTGACATGCGTCCTTACTTTATCGAACAACGTTTCAAATTACGTACACCAATCTATAGCGAAACTGCAGCTTACGGACACATGGGTCGTAAAAATGAAGTAGTAACGAAGACCTTTACTTCTCCTGATGGAAAAACAAAAACAATGAAAGTTGAATTGTTTACTTGGGAAAAATTAGATTATGTTGCTAAAGTAAAAGCAGCATTTAAATTGAAATAAACTATAAGTTGAATTATAAAAAAATCCCCTTCTGATTTCAGAAGGGGATTTTTTTATTTTACTACTTCGTAAATCACTTCTTGTATCTTCGTTCGTATTCCCGATTTTGCTAATTTGTTTTCATCAGCACTAGGATTTACTCTGTTCGATAGGAAAATATAAATCAATTGATTTGCTGGATCAGCCCAAGCCAATGTGCCTGTAAAGCCAGCATGTCCAAAACTCATGTAGGATACACAATCACAAACCGGACTTTCTTTTTCTTTATTCGTTTCTGGTTTATCAAATCCAATTGCTCTTCTGTTGTCTTTGCAATATTGACATTTTGTAAACTCACTTACTACTGACGAATCAATGTATTTTGTGCCACCATATTCTCCTTTGTTTAAAAATAATTGCATCAATACTGCTAAATCGTTCGCATTCGAAAATACACCTGCATGGCCGCCAACACCACCCATCATGGCAGCTCCTTGATCGTGCACATCGCCATGAACCAATTGTTTTCTGAATTTTTTATCCAATTCAGTTGGTGGAATTCGTTCTTTATCAAATCGAGTTAAAGGTTTGTAACCCATGGTTGTTAGTCCCAAAGGTGCGTAAAACGTGTTTTTTACATAAACGTTTAAAGGGGTATTGGTTTCTTTTTCAATGATTCGTTTTAAAAAGTAGTATCCTAAATCGCTATACAAATATTTTCCTTTGTCTTTGATGGGTGAATCAACAATTTGTTTGAAAATAGTATCCTCGTAATTTTTATTGATGTACAAGTTGTTTGCAACACGTTTGTAGTACAAGTCCGTTGGGTCTGAATTGTATATGCCTGCTTTGTAGGTCCCATCTTTATTAACTGTTTTGTTCCAAAATGGAATCCAATCTTTTAATCCAGCTTGATGGGTAAGCATTTCACGGATAACAATATTTTCTTTATTACTTCCTTTTAGTTCGGGTAGGTAAGTTCCTAATGATGCATCCAATCCCACTTTTTTATCGTCAACCAATTTCATTAATGAGATTGTTGATGCTGCAATTTTAGTGATGGAAGCAATGTCGTATAGATCATCATTTTTAACTTTTATTTTTTTATCGTACGTATGGTAGCCAAATGATTTTTGATAAATTACTTTTCCACTTTTTACAACCAATACCTGACAACCTGGATATACTTTATCATTTACACCTTTTAATGCAATGCTGTCAATTTTGTTTAGCAATGCACTGTTTGTTCCAACTTCTTCTGGTATGGTATATTTTAAACGAACAACTTTCGTTGCTATACCAGTTCCATAATTATAGCTTCCAATGCTAATTGGTAGCTTCCCAGTTGCAGCAACTCCACCAAAAATTAATTGAGCAGCATAGCTTTGACTATACTCATTGTCTTCATAACTCATGATAATACTCTCAGCATCTTTTATGCTTTCAATTTTTTCTAGTATGTAGGGGTTAGCTGCAATATTGATGATTACTTTGTTTTGTTTTACCAATGCATCCAACATCGATTTTACTTGTGGTGTTAATCCAAAATCTTTATCAGGCTTTTGATTGGTATTGTTTAAGTGAACAATTACCAAGTTGTAGCTTTTTAATTTGGTTAAAATAGTATCAAAGGCTATTTGTTTGGCTTCTTTGTCGATTCCAAAATGGGTGATTGGTGAATAATTTGAAAGTGTTTGTTGAAATACATTCAATTCTTTATAACCTATATTTAAGGAAGCAATTTTTAATGTATCTAATTGTTGTAATGGAATACGATCATTTTTATTTTGCAATAAGGTTAAAGCTGCTTCATTTAATTTTCGGTTAATTAATTCAGCTTCCTTGGTATTTAAATCTTCATATAAATTTTTGATTTGTATTTTTTTGTAGCCATCAAGTCCCGACCATTGTTTTACTAATAGTATTTTCATACAACGCTGGTCAATTTCTTCTTGTGTAATTTCACCACGTTCAATAGCAGCTTTAATTTCTTTTATTCCTGTAGGAACATCTTCAGCAAATAATAAAACATCATTTCCCGCAATCAATGCTTTGGCATCTACTTCGCCAGGTTTGTAAAACTTGCTTACACCTTTCATGTTTAATGCATCTGTGAATATTAAGCCTTTAAAGCCTAAGGTGTCTTTTAATAATCCTGTTACTATTTTTTTTGTGAGTGTAGATGCTTGGTTTGGTGTAGTGTCCAATGCAGGGATGCTTAAATGTGCCACCATCATGCTTCCTAGGCCTTGTGCTATAAGTTCTTTAAATGGATAAAGTTCTAATGAATCCAATCGTGCTCTTGAACTTTTTATAGTCGGTAATGTTTTGTGTGAGTCGCTATCGGTATCACCATGTCCAGGAAAATGTTTTCCGCAAGCCAATACATGATTGTCTTGTAATCCTTTCATGTACATAATTCCTTTTTTAGCCACATTTAATTTGCTCTCGCCAAAAGAACGTGTTCCTATAACTGGATTTTTCGAGTTGTTGTTGATGTCAATGTCGGGCGAAAAACTTACTTGCATTCCAACTCGTTTTATCTGACGAGCAATTTCGGCTCCCATATCATAAATCAAACTATCATTTTGAATTGCGCCCAATGCCATCTGACGAGGGAATTTTGTAGTACTATCCAAACGCATTGCTAATCCCCATTCGGCATCCATTGAAACTAGCAATGGGACTTTTGAAAGAGATTGGTATTGATTAGATAAGTATGCCTGACGTATTGGACCTCCTTGAAAAAAGATCAATCCACCAATTTTATATTCTGTAATTAATTTTTTTAATTCATTCACATGCACTTTATCTTTATTAGAATAGGCTGCCACCATAAATAATTGTGCAATGCGTTCATCGGGTGTTAATGTTTTAAAAACAGAATCAGCCCAATGTGTATTGCTGGTATAAAATGGTGGTTGTTGTAATTCTTTCTTTGGAATAAAGCTTACAAGGATGATGCTCGCAATGGTAAAAATGAATACTGATTTTAATTTTAACATTCGTTGATTTTTGGACAGAAGTGTATAAACAATAATGATGCTAAAATTAAGCCCAAATAAAGGAGAGATTTTCCATTAAAGCTTATAATTATTAACCTTTTACTGTTAATGAGTTTATTTTAGAATTTCTGATGATTGCTGTAATTTCGTGTCTGTAAAATTGATATTATGTTTAAAAAGCTATTTGGTGTAATGGTGTTGATGATTACTGTTTTAACAGTAAACCTGTTAACGGGTTATATCACCAATAATATTATTCATTATAAATTAGAATTGAACCCCTATAAATTCACTGCCATTGCTATGCTGGTACTTGTTTTTATTCTAGTTCCAGCCTATAGCTATTTGAATGCTCGTGTTGAATTGTTAGTAGCAAAAGTACTTTTATCAGGCAGCAATTCATTTGGAAAAATAGTCGGTTTGTTATTGTCGTTTGCACTCATTTTTGCTGTTTTATTTGCTATTTATTTACACGATTGGTTTCAAATCAATATTTTGACCGAAATCAAGGCAAAATTCTTCTAAAAGCATCATTATACTGCCTGTCAAATCGTCCTGATTTCATTAATAGTATTATTTTTGTAAGGCTTTTAAAACTATGGCAGATATCATTCAACTTTTACCCGATTCAGTAGCAAATCAGATTGCTGCAGGTGAGGTGGTTCAACGACCAGCTTCAGCTGTGAAGGAATTGATGGAAAATGCATTGGATGCAGGCGCTAGGAGCATTAAGCTGATCGTAAAAGATGCAGGAAAAACCCTAATTCAGGTGGTTGATAATGGCTGTGGAATGAGTGAAACCGATGCTCGCATGAGTTTCGAGCGTCATGCAACCTCCAAAATAAGAAAAGCAGATGATTTATTTGCCATTCGTACCATGGGATTTAGAGGTGAAGCCTTGGCATCCATTGCCGCGATTGCTCAAGTAGAATTAAAAACCAAACGAATAGGCGATGAAGTAGGGGTGAAGATAGAAATTGAAGGAAGTGAATTAAAATCGCAAGAGGCATGTAATGCGCCAGAAGGAACAAGTATTTCGATCAAAAATTTATTTTACAATGTTCCTGCGCGTAGAAATTTCTTAAAAACAGATTCTGTTGAGTTACGACACATTATTGATGAATTTCAACGTGTTGCTATACCAAATCCCGAAGTTGCATTCACTTTGCACCACAATAATTCAGAGATATTTAACCTTACAGCAGGAAATTTAAAACAACGATTGATGGGGATTTTTGGTAATTCCTATAATTCTCGTTTAGTTCCTGTTGAAGAAGATACCGATATTGTAAAAATAAAAGGTTTTGTCATTAAGCCCGAATTTGCTAAAAAGACAAGAGGTGAACAGTTTTTCTTTTTAAATAAACGCTTTATCAAAAATGCGTATTTGCATCATGCAGTGCAAGCTGCTTTCGACCAGTTGTTACCGAATGATAGTTTTGCATCCTACTTTTTGATGTTGGATGTAAATCCAAAAACAATTGATATCAACATTCATCCTACAAAAACAGAAGTAAAGTTTGAGGATGAAAAAGCGATTTATGCATTTTTACGTTCTACGGTGAAAAAGTCTTTGGGACAATTTAATATTGCTCCTAGTTTGGATTTTGATCAAGAGGCACATTTATACAACATGCCACTAAAGCCAATTGATGGTATTATTAAACAACCAACAATAAAAGTTGATCCTACTTATAATCCGTTTAAGGTAGAAAAACCTGATTTTTCGAAAAATACAACGGATCGTGAATTGTCCAATAAATCCAATTGGGAGAAAATGTATTCTCGCCATACAGATAATCAACAGCATTTTGAGTTAAAACAAGAAGAAGCGCAGCAGCAATCAATTGATGCCGATTGGGATAATGAGCTGCATGAAAGCAATAAAAAAATAACCTATCAGTTACACAATAGATATATTCTGTCGCACATTAAAACAGGATTTATGGTAATTGATCAACAAGGTGCGCATGAGCGTATTTTGTATGAACGAATACTTGCAAGTTTTGAAAAACAGAAGTCTGCAACACAACAAGAGCTTTTTCCGAAGGCAATTGAATTAAATGCAGCAGATTTTGCATTGGTGAAAGAGTTGCGCGATGATATTCTTGCCATCGGATTTGATATTAGTGAGTTTGGAAAAAACACGTTCGTAATACATGGTGTTCCTGCCGATACTGCTCAACACGATTCGGTTCAGTTACTGGAAGGTTTGATTGAAAATTACAAACAAAACATGATGGAGTTGAAGTCCGATAAACGTGAAAATTTAGCACGTTCAATGGCTTTTAATACTGCCATTAAATCGGGTAAAGTGCTTACGCAAGAGGAAATGAATAATCTTATTGATGAGCTTTTTGCTTGTAAAATGCCGTATAGTACTCCAACTGGTAAGCCTACAATAACAACATTTTCATTAGAGGATTTAGACAAACGATTTAAAAAGTAATTTAGATGTCATACCAACAATATCGTCCATCAAGCTTTAATACGTTACCATTGGTTATTAAGAATTTATTAATCATTAATGGTCTTTTGTTTTTAGCAACATGGGTATTTAAAAATCAGTTTGGTTGGAATTTAGTTGATACACTTGGATTACACTATTTTTCATCTGAATTGTTTCAGCCTTACCAATTCGTTACCTACATGTTTATGCATGGTGGTATCGATCATATTTTCTTCAACATGTTTGCCTTATGGATGTTCGGAAATGTGCTTGAAAATGTTTGGGGACCAAAACGCTTTCTTATCTTTTACATGGTAACGGGTATTGGTGCCGCCTTGATATACATGGGTTACGAAGCATTTCATTTTTACCAAATACAACAATCTGTTGATGCATTTTTAGCAAACCCTGTTCCTGAAGAATATTATGCATTAGTGAAAAAGCATTTTGGTGTTTATTTAGAAATTCCTGAAAACCAATCACAAATAGATGCTTTTTTTACTAGTTGGAATAATAATTTAAGTAGTAGCCATGTTTATATTCAACAAGCAATTGCTGATATTAATCAGTTTGTTAGTTTTCAAAAGTCGAACCCTGTTGTAGGTGCATCCGGCTCTGTATTTGGGGTATTGTTGGCATTTGGTATGTTGTTTCCAAATACATTGCTATACATTTATTTTTTATTTCCAATCAAAGCAAAATATTTTGTAATTCTTTATGGTGGATTGGAATTGTTTATGGGTATTGCAAACAATCCAGGCGACAATGTGGCCCATTTTGCGCATTTAGGTGGAATGTTATTTGGTTTTATTTTAATCAAGTTGTGGAGTAAAAAGAAGAATAATTTTTATTAGTAGAGATGGCAAGTTTAATAGTAGAAGATATAAAACAAAAATTCAGAAGTGATAATCCTGTTACTCGCTTAATTGTGATTAACGTGGCTGTTTTTTTTGTGATTAGTTTATTACGCATATTGATTTTTGTTTCAGGTGAATCCTCTGTATTTACTGAAATTACAGCTTTTTTTATTCAGAACAGTTCGTTTCCAATTAGTTGGCAAGGTCTTTTGTTTAAACCATGGACATTAATAACCTATGCTTTTACTCACATTGAGGTGTTCCATATCTTTTGGAACATGATTACACTTTATTGGTTTGGTCAACTCTTTATCAACTATACTTCTAAAACTAAATTGATTCCCTTATATATTTTAGGTGGAGTAGCAGGTGCCTTGTTTTCCTTGCTAGTGATACAAACAATTCCAGGTTTACATATTTACATTGGAAGTCCAATGGTAGGTGCATCGGCAGGAGTTACAGCAATAATCGTTGCTGCAGCAACGTTAATGCCTAACTTTCGAATGAACTTAATGTTTATTGGTGAAGTGAAATTGATTTATGTTGCCTTGTTTTCGATCTTAATTGATGTGTTAAATGTGGCATCGTATTCGAATGTTGGTGGAAACTTAGCTCATTTGGGTGGGGCGTTGATGGGGTACCTATTTATTGTTCAATATAAAAAAGGAAATGATCTTGCGAAACCGATTTCCTCTTTTTTTAATTGGATTGCTAGTTTATTTACATGTAGTCCAAAAATGAAAGTTGTACACAAAAAAAAGCCTTTAAGTGATGAAGAGTACAATCACAATAGAGCCGCAACACAACAGCAAATAGATTTGATTTTGGATAAAATTTCAAAATCAGGTTATGAGAGTTTAAGTAAGTCGGAAAAAGAATTGTTATTTAAAGCCAGTAAAAAATAAGTTACTCATTTGGTATCAGAACAAAAAATAGCGCAAGAACAAAGCAAGAAACGTAAAGGTAAGCGTTATCTGTTTAATCGTATTTCTATGTTTTGTAATCACCTTGCTGCTATAGCTTTACTTGTATCTTATTTGGCTCCTTATGTTAGTCCCGAGAATTTTTGGTTGTTATCATTTTTTGGATTGGGATATCCCATCTTGGTTGCAATAAACCTTGTCTTTGTTTTATATTGGGCCATCCAATTAAAAAAGAGAGCAACATATTCATTACTTATTATTTTATGTGGTTGGCCTCAGTTGCACGGATTCATTCAGCTTTCGTTCAAAAGCACTCCTGATAAATCGAAGGATGTATTAAAAGTGATGAGTTATAATGTTAAAGTATTCGATTTGTATAATTGGTCAAATAACTTAGAAACTCGTTCAAAAATATTTGAATTGATTAAAGATGAAATGCCTGAAGTAATGTGCTTTCAGGAATTCTTTACAAGAGATAGTAGTAAGTACAATAACATGGATAGTTTATTGCTTTTTAAAAATGCAAAATATGTCCATACGGCCTATTCTGTAAATGATAAGCATAAGCAGCATTTTGGAATTGCAACCTTTAGCAAGTATCCAATTGTAAACAGAGGTAAAATTAATTTTGGATATAGTGGAAACAATATTTGTATTTACACAGATATTAAAATGAATAAGGATACGATTCGAATTTATAATATGCATCTACAATCTATTGCTTTTTCAAAAGATGATTACAAGTATGCTGATGATTTGAAAAATGATGTAGAAGCTGAAGATATGGCTCGTTCAAAGAATATTTTAAAACGACTGAAACGAGCTTTTGTGAAGCGTGCCAAGCAAGCTGATTTAATTGCCGCAAGTATCAAGTCGTGCCCATACCCCGTTATTGTTTGTGGCGATTTTAATGATACACCAGCATCGTATGCTTATAAGACAATTCGTGGTAATTTAGCTGATAGTTTTATAGAGAGTGGAAATGGCCTTGGTAGAAGTTATATAGGAAAGTTTCCGTCTTTTAGAATTGATTACATTTTACACAGCGATAAATTTGAAGCACACGACTTCATGACTATTCGTGAAGAGCTATCCGACCATTTTCCAATTGTTACTTCATTAGAAGTAAATAATTAATATTTATTGATTTACTTTTTTTACTTTTTTCAATGATAATAAATTCATTGGATTGGATGTTAATCCTTGGATGTTTTTGTGTACCAATCGAACTACCTGGTCATAGTAGAGTGGAACAATTGGTGCATTGTCAATCAGTAATTGGTCCATTTGCTGATAGTAGCTGTATCTGATAGAATCGTTTAATTCATTTTTAGCTTTTTCATACAAAATATCGTACTGTGGATTATTATAATGCGTGTAGTTAAAGCCATCTGGACTCCAATTTTTACTATAAAACAACGATAAAAAGTTTTCTTCATCCGGATAATCTCCTACCCACGATTTTCTGAAAAAATTAATTTTTGCGTTTGCAATATTTTCAGATAAAACTGTAGCTTTTTGAACATCAATTTTAATTTTGATTCCAAATTCCGTCAATTGTGATTGAATATATTCAGCAAGCTCAAGATATTGTTCGGTTGTTGCTAGTGTTATTTCTGGTAAACCTTTTCCGTTTGGAAATCCTGCAAGGAATAATAATTCTTTTACTTTTTCAGGATTGTAGTCATATCCTTTTACTTTCGATTCGTCAAATGAAGGTAATCCTGGAGGAATAAATCCTGCTGTTGCAGCTTTCCCAAGGTTTTTACGTAAATATTTAACCATTTTTTTTCTGTCAAAGCCATAGTTAATAGCTTGTCGGATAGCTTTTATTTTAGTAGGAGAGTTTTTTACAGAAGGTAATTTCTCGTCAATTAAAAAACCTAAGTAATCCGTTTTTAAGAACGGCTGCGTTTGCATGGTGAATTTATCCTTGTAACTATCTTTAATTGTACCTTCGGGTGTAAGTACTTCATCCGTATTGATTGCATCTATACCTGAAACCATATCAACATTTTGTTGCAAAAAGTCAAGGAATGATGTTTCCTTACTTTTAATAAATGATACAGAAACGGCATCTAAGTAGGGCAAATGATTTGTTCCTTCAAATTCAAAGTAATTTTCGTTTTTTACAAATACCAACCGAGATCCTTCTTCCCACATTTTAAATTGGAAAGGACCAGTCCCAACTGGATTTCTTCTGAAATCTTCTCCAGTTCTATCAACTACTTCTTTAGGTATAACAGAGAAATATTTCATGGTTAAAATACCTAAGAATGGGGTAAATGGTTTTTCTAAATGGATAGCAAATGTTGAGTCGTTTATTGCTTCAAAACCAGGTTTGCTCGATGTATTAATATTGGATAGGAGAGAAGTTGCACTGGATACTTTTGCATCTAATAAACGAGTAAAGCTGTATACAAAATCACTAGCAATAACTTTTCTACCCTTCCCTTCGCTAAAAAATTCATGGTCGTGGAAAAAAACATCGTTTCTTAAATGGAAAAGGTATGTCTTCCCGTTATTAATAATTTCCCAACTTGATGCTATGGAAGGTTTGATTACTAAAGAATCGCTCATTTCAACCAAGCCATTGTACAGTTGGTTAACCGCCCAGATGTTTTCGAAGGTTTTAGCAGCAGCAGGATCTAATGAACTAATTCCAGCCAAATCATTGTATTTAAATACAGTTCTAGTATCAACTGGATGTTTTTCATCAGAGGTACAAGCTGTAATAAAAATAGAAATGAGTATAAATAGGCTATAGTGGAGGATTGTTTTCATAGATGTTTTTTTACTACATCAAGTTTATGAAAACATTTGCAATTAAACGGTTTAGGTTAATTGCAATTATCAACATGGTTTTTAACAAATTGACTTAAACTTGAATCCCAATCACTAAAATATCATCCACTTGTTCCAAATCTCCTTTCCATTGGGTGATTGTCTGCTCCAGTGTTGTTCGTTGATTATTCATCGGCTTTAGGTGATTTTCAAGGAGCAATTCTTGGAATTTCTTATACTTGAATTTTTTTCCTTTGGGCCCGCCAAATTGGTCGGCATAGCCATCCGTATACATGTAAACAGAATCTCCTTTGGTTAATTGAACGGTGTTGTTTGTGAATGAATTTATTTCTTCTCCAATGAAAGTACCAATAGGGAATTTATCCGCCTTAATTTCTCTAAATTCTCCACTTGAAATTATCCAAATTGGGTTGTATGCACCTGCGTATTGCAATTCGAGTGTGTCTGTATTGATGCAACAAAGTGCTATGTCCATTCCATCCTTTACTGTCGATTCTTCTTCATATTGACGTAAGGTATCGGTAATTCCTTTGTTAATCTCATTTAGTATTTTAGCAGGCTCAGAAATTTTATGCTCTTTTACAGCTTGATTTAATAAATTGTAGCCAACAATACTCATGAATGCACCAGGAACACCATGCCCAGTACAATCTACGGCAGCAATGTAAATGAGGTTGTTTGTTTTCCACATCCAATAAAAATCGCCACTTACAATGTCCTTTGGTTTGTATAAAATAAAACCTTTTTCTTTGAATGTTCTTTCAAATTCAGCAGTTGGAAGAATAGCTTCTTGAAGACGTTTTGCATAATTGATACTATCGGTGATGTCTTTGTTTTTGTTTTCAATTTGTTCGTAGGCAACATTTAATTCGTTGTGTTGTCGAATAATTTCAACTTTTTGGAGCTCTAGTTTGGTATTGGCCTTTTGTTTTAATTTATAGCGATTGTAAATGATAAAGGCAATTATTAAGATGAGTATAAAGCCAATGATAAATCCATTTTTAATAAGTTTCGTTTTTGCAACATCTAATTCTTGAATTTCTTTTTCTTGCTTCAAAATTTGAATTTCTTTTTCTTGTTTTTCAAAATTGAATTTTCCTTGCATCTCGTGCATTGCTTTACTGCTTTCGATGCTTAAAATACTGTCCTTTAGGGAAAGTGCAAGGCTGAAGTATTTAGCCGCATTTTTATAATCTTTTAATTCAGAATAGGTTTCAGCAGCATTTTGATAACTACTCAAAACAATATCTCTTGCCCCAACTTTCTTTGCTTCTTCGCTTGATAATAAAAAGTATTTGACAGCATTTGTCAAATCATTGGTATAGTAATAGCTTGCGCCAATATTAGTGAGTGAACTAACCATACCTCTTGCATCATTTATTTCTTTTTTTATTTCATACGATTTTGTATAGTATTCACGTGCTTTTACGTGCTCATTTAAGGATGTATAAATACTTCCCAAGTTGTTGAGTGTGTAGGCTATTCCTTTTTTGTTTCCTAGTTTCTCTTTTATTTCAAGTGATTTTTTAAAGTATTCAAGTGCTTTTTCGTTTTCACCTTGATCTCCAAAAACATTTGCAATGTTATTATAACAAGCTGCAATGCCAGCCTGGTCTTTTATCAGTTCCCTAATCTTTAAGGATTGTATATAATAGTCATTTGCTTTTGCATATTGTTGTAAATTATAATAGACTTTTCCAATATTGATGAGTGAAGAAGCCATTGCAAAAGAGTCATTTAATTCTTCTCTTATTTTTAATGCTTTCAAATTGTAGTTTAAGGCAGCTTCACTATTACTAAGGTCAGTTTGAATGTTTCCTATGACATTATATACTTCGCCTAGTCCTTCTTTAAAATTTGTTTTTGAAAATTCGGATTGCGCTAAATTTAGATAGGCCAAAGCGTTGGTGTTGTCCGATTTAGCGTAATATCCTTTAGCTATATTTAGGCAAGACTGCCCAATACTTAAAATTGATTTATTGCTCTCTGCCGCTGTTCTGGCTTGCTTGCCATAGGCAATTGCTTTGTCGGGATCCCTATCAGTGTATTTTAAAGATAATGCATTTAAAATGTCGATTTTTTTAACTTCAGAACTTGTATTAAGTAATTCAACAAGACTATCTATTTCTGTTTTTTGCGCAAACAGGGAATACGAATGAATGAAGGTAAATGTAGATAGCAGGTATATGAAATACTTATTAAAACTCATAAATGAAAGTAGTTATACTTTTTAAAGATAGTAAAAAATAGCTAAAAGCAAAAAGCGAGGTGAATTTCACCTCGCTTTTTGCTTTTAGCTATGAAAAAAATTATTTAGTAGGATCAACTAATTCTACATATGTTGCCACAATTGTTTTTCCATTGTTTAAGTGCTGGTAACGAACTGTAGCACCATCTTCAATTCCTCTTTCTTTCATGAAAGGTACAATTGCATCAATGTCGCCATAGTTTGCATCTGTAATCATTCCTCTGTCTGTATCTTTAATGATGATGATTCCAGTTCTTTGCAATTCAACATTGTAGGCTGTTTTCTCTTTTGTTACATCATTAAAGTAAACATCGAATCTAACAGCTGATTTTTCTTTTAGGTTCAATAAATCACTATTCGCTTGTACATATGGTATTTGCTTGCCACTGTCAGTTTGAATCATACCTCTGTCGGTATCCTTAATAATAATAATTCCTTTTCCCATAATTTTTTTGATTTTAAATTAGTAATGAATTTATTTTAGTTATGGTAAATGTAGTAAGCTAAACTTAAAATCAAAATATTTTTAATGTTATTTTTGTGATGTAAGAAATTTGTTAATATTGTTTTCAACTCTGTTTAACACATTTGTTGCATCTGCTTTTGCAAATTTTTCACCCACAATGTTTTCGTAAAGCTCAATGTAACGTTCTGAAATCGAGTGGATTATTTCAGAAGTCATTTCTGGAATTTGTTGTCCATCTTTACCTTGAAATCCATTTGCCATTAACCATTCTCTTACAAACTCTTTTGATAATTGTTTTTGAGCTTCATTTTTTGCTTGGCGTTCAGCATATCCTTCTTTGTAAAAATAACGAGAAGAATCTGGTGTGTGAATTTCATCGATTAGATAAATTTTCCCATCCTTTTTTCCGAATTCATATTTAGTATCTACTAAAATCAATCCCATTTTATCGGCAATCTCAGTTCCTCTTTGAAATACCGCTCTAGTATATTTTTCTAACAATTCATAGTCTTCTTTCGAAACAATTCCTTGTTTTAATATTTCTTCTTTTGAAATATCTTCATCATGTCCAACAGATGCTTTGGTTGTAGGAGTGATGATTGGTTCAGGGAACTTGTCATTTTCTTTCATTCCTTCTGGCATTGCAACACCGCAAACTGATCTTTTACCCGATTTATATTCACGCCAAGCGTGTCCAGATAAATAGCCACGGATAACCATTTCGACTTTGAATGTTTCACATACGTGGCCTACGGTTACCATTGGATCCGGAACTGCTATTACCCAATTCGGTACAATGTCTTCGGTAGCTTTTAAAAATTTTGCAGCAATTTGGTTTAGTACTTGTCCTTTGTATGGAATACCCTTTGGTAAAACAACATCAAATGCCGAAATTCGGTCACTTACAATCATGACTAAATACTTATCATCAATATTATATACATCGCGTACTTTCCCTTTGTAATAGGATTTCTGATTAGTAAATTTGAAGTTTGTTTCTGTTATAGCATTCATTTTATTTAGAATTTAAATTATTATTTATTTGTCGTATAGTTCTACTATTTTTCTTACCAGTTTATGACGAATTACATCTGTCCCGTCTAATTGGATGATGGCAATTCCCTCAACTTTATCGAGCAATTTTATTGCTTGTGGCAAACCAGATGGTTGATTTTTAGGTAAATCTACTTGGGTAATATCTCCCGTAATGATAAATTTTGCTGAAGCGCCCATTCGTGTCAAAAACATTTTTAACTGTGCTTCCGTTGCATTTTGTGCTTCATCTAAAATTACAAATGCATTGTCTAATGTACGTCCACGCATAAAAGCCAATGGAGCAATTTGAATAACTCTGTTTTCTAAATAATAAGTTAGTTTTTCTGGTGCAATCATATCGTACAATGCATCGTACAATGGCTGCAAGTAGGGATCGAGTTTTTCTTTTAAATCACCCGGCAAAAAACCTAAATTTTCTCCTGCTTCAACGGCTGGTCGTGTTAAAATTATTTTTTTAACTTCTTTGTTTTTTAATGCTCTAACAGCTAATGCAACTGCCGTGTATGTTTTTCCCGTTCCAGCTGGTCCAACTGCAAAAACCATATCGTTTTTGATTAGACTAGAAACGATTTTTCGTTGGTTTTCTGTGCGTGCTTTTATAATTAAGCCACTGTTGCCAAATACCAAAACATCGTCTCCATGCTCATTTTCTTCCTTGTTATCGATTGTTTTGCGGGCCGAACCTCCTAATATTTGAGTTACAGCGTTATCGGTTAGGTTTCCATAGCGATTGCGGTAAGCAATCAAAATATTCAATACCATTTCGAGCTGATTCAATTCGTCTTCATCGCCATTTGCCTTAATGGTTTCGCCACGTGCAACGATTTTTAGCTTCGGAAAACGCTTTTTAATCAGTTCTAATTTAGAATCATTTACACCATATAAATCGATGGGAGCAATGTCTTCTAATATGATTTTTTTTTCGCTCAATGCTTTATTTTTAGGATTAATTATAAGAAAGCACGAAAATAACATATTTTTGCCTACGGAAATTTGAATAAAGTCCACAAAAAAGTCACAAATTACTAACAGATGGCAATTATCACCTTTACAAGTGATTTAGGTTTAAAAGATTACTATGTGAGTGCTGTAAAAGGCGCAATCTATAGTCAGTTGCCTACGGCCAATGTAGTAGATATCACCCACTTAATACCTACATTCAATTTGTTGGAAGCTGCTTATATTCTAAAAAATGCTTATTCCAATTTTCCAAAAGGAACAATTCATGTGGTTGCAGTGAAGGCCGAGTCGAGCAAAGAAAGCAAATATGTGGTAGTGAAACACAATGGGCATTATTTTGTGGGAACCGATAATGGCTTATTTTCATTAATGTTTGATGAATTACCTGAAAAAATTGTAGAATTAAACACGGCTGGTAAAAATTTTACATTTCCATCTCGTGATGTTTTTGCAAAAGCAGCTTGCTTTTTAGCCGATGGGGGAAATATTGATAATATGGGAACTCCACGCACCGAATTATATCAACGATTAGCATTTAAAGCAACATCGATGAACGATCTTATAAAAGGAAATTTTATTTATTTCGATTCATTTGGAAATGCAATCACAAATATTGAAAAATCATTATTTGATAATACCGTAAAAGGAAGACCTTTCGAAATATTATTTACCAATTATAAAATTTCATCCATTAGCAATAGTTACTTAGATGTAAGGGATGGAGAAGTGTTAGCCATTTTTAATGCTTCCAATCAACTTGAGATTGCTATGAATCAAGGAAATGCACGGGAATTATGTGGTATCCGACCAAATAATTCTGTAACAATCAATATTCTATGATTATCCGAATTGTAAAAATGACCTTTATGCCTGAAAAGGTGGAAACGTTTTTAGAAGTCTTCCATGCATCAAAACATTTTATTCGTTCAATGCCTGGGTGCAATCACTTGGAATTATTGAATGATATAAACTCACCAAACATTTTTTTTACCTATAGTTATTGGGATTCCGAAAATGATTTAAATAACTATAGAGATTCCGATTTGTTTAAAGAAGTTTGGTCTAACACTAAAATTTTATTTATTGCTAAACCTGAAGCATGGAGTGTTGAACAGAAAGTTAAATTGTGAAAAAAAAACGGACGAAACGATACCAAATGACCCTAAAAACATTTTGTATTTTATTCCGCCCGCTTTTATCTATAAACCCACTCTATTGCTTTATAAATTTTGTTTTAATTCCAGTGTTTGATTGAATAAAATAAACTCCAGTACTTAATTCAGTAACATCAATAGTACTTAATCCTTTAATCGTTTCAGTTTTTACAACTTCACCCAAAACATTCACAATCGTAATTTGTGTTTGTTCTTTTACTTCAATGTTTAAAGTTGAAGCTGTTGGATTTGGGTAGATGTTGAATGAATTCGTAGTATTGTTTTCATTAATAGCAGTCACTATTATAGATGCACAATCAGAACTTATAGAACAGCCATTTAGTTCTAATGCTACATAATAAGAGCCACTTACCGTAGGGGAATAAAATTGTGAATTTTCTCCAGCTACTGGTAAACTTGTAGTACAACTATACCATTGATAGGTTACTGAACCGCCAGAAACAGGAGAACTTAATGTATTGCCCGTTTGAATAATTTCATTTGGATAATATGTACATCCAACTCCTGCAGTTACGGCTTCTATGTCTCGCCAATTAGAATTTGCTCCATTCAAACCAAAGTTTGTTAGGGTACCATTTAATCCACCAGTTGAATTTAATAATGTTGCAACAGTAGAATTGTTTTGGGAATCAACACCTTGATTAAAATGAAAATTAGCTATTAATCCAGGATGATTTGATAATATTTCACAATCTTTACGATTATTAATTTCCAATGGACAAAGCATTCTATTCCAAATTCTTACTTCATCAATATAACCATTAAAATAATGAGATTGTGATCCATTATTACCTATATTTAATTCTGAGGATTGATTGCCTATTGCATGACTAAATGGGCTTCCTACTGCTACTCCATCTATAAACAATTCACAACCATTAGCTATACCCGTTTGAAAAACATAGGCCACATGATGCCACTGGTTATCATTAAGTGCAACGCCAGCACTGTGCTCCGTTCCTGTTGACCAATGGAATGCAGTTAATACATTGTCTTTTAGAAAAATCCCATATGCAAATTCTTTAACGACTATACCTCTGTATCCTGCGCCCGCATCATCTGTTTTTATCCAGGCTTCAATTGTACCTTCGTTAATTTGATAGGTTGAATTATTTGTAAATACAACAACATCGTTAAGCCCATCAAATTTTAATGAATTACCTGGAGCTGTTGAAATAGTACAGCTTTGAACAATTGCATTGAAAGGAGTGTTGCCAGCAAAGTTGGAATTTGTGCCTGTTAAAGCAAAATTATTCAAGATTCCATCATTTGTATTTGATACTTTGTTTTGTATAGCTGTAAGTGTTGTATTGGTTGAAGAAGGAACGCCATCATTAAATTTATAATAGGCCATAAGTCCTGTTTCAGTACCAGTTAATTCACTATTCATATTGCTATTGATTTCAGAGCAAGTACGTTCAGTATTCCAAATTCTTGCCTCATCAATATTACCTTCCCAATAATGCCCTACAGATGGATGTCTGCCAAAGCTTAATGGTAGCGTATTCGTATATACACCACCTGAAGTTACCACTGAATTCATTAATTCACCATTCTTATAGGCTTTTAATGTATCACCATCGTAGGTTGCCGCAAAGTGATACCAAACGCCATCCGCAATTGCTCCAAATGATGCGGCATGGTAATTACCTAATGCATCTTGAACAAATGCAGAACCGAAGAAACCTGATAAGTGATTCCACAGAATTCCCATGTTGGCTGAATACATTGGACCTTCTTGACCAGAAGTTGTATTTGGTGCTAGGGGACTTTTTGCCCAACACTCAAATGTCCAGTTGTCGTAATTTATAGCATCAGTAACAATTGGAGTTGTTACAAAATCATTCGTTCCATCAAATTTAAGCGATTGTGCTTTTGATGTGAATAGGAATAATAAATTGATAGATAATAATAGTATTTGTTTTTTCATGGTTTTTATTTTTAATTCAGAGCAAAAATGACAATTCTTGCTATAATTATGTCGGAGACTTTGTGAGCTGAACAGATGACTTTGTAAACGGCAAAACCTCGCCAATGGCGAGGTTTTGATATCCCTCAAATAGGATCTTTGTAATAATGTTTTGTTTTATTGTTTGATGAATTTAGATTTAATTCCGGTGTTTGATTGAATAAAATAAACACCACTACTTAATTCAGTTACATCAAGAGAACTTAATCCATTAATTGTTTCTGTTTTTACAACTTCACCTAATACATTCACAATGGTAATCTGTGTTTGTTCTTTTACTTCAATGTTCAGAACAGATGTGGTTGGATTTGGATAAACACTAATTTCTAAAAGGTCATTTTTAATAGTGCTTATGTTTGTTGATACAGTCCCATAAATTGTAGATACTTCAGAAGGAGTTAGTGCACGATCATAAAATAAAAATTCGTTTAACTTGCCAAATAATGCATTGTTGGCATCTGTTGCTCCGTTTACATTGCCTAATGTAAATGGATTGTTTGTAGGATATTGAATGTCGCCTAAAAAACTTCCTTGTGCATGCATAGCTCCATTTACATAAAGTTTAACTGCTGTATTAGTGCCATCAAAATTGCAGCTTACTGCAACATGTGTCCAAGTACTGTCATGTATTACTTGCTCGGTTGTGTCCTGAAGTGATAAATCATTTCCGCTACTAGTTGTAAAATAAAAAGTCAATTTATTTCCTGTATAACTTCCTACACATAAGTTGTAAGAGTTGAAAGGTGAAGAAGATACATTTATTCTAACATTTGCTAGTGTATGGAAAAAATTTGATTGAGTAGTATAAACCCATGTTGACATTGAAAATGTGGTGCGTTGGAAGGCGGTATTAGTGGAGCCCATTATTGCAGTACCGTTGAAAATAGCTGCTGTGTTTGGAGCTGATTGAAATCCATCACTTAATGTCGCGCCATTGTTTGTTAATGTATACGAGCCATGACTGTCTGCAGTTAAATCGCCATCAAAAGACCATTTGGCCATCAATCCGCTGGTTGGAATTTGAGCTGATAGAGATATTGTTCCTACAATAATCGTTAATGCTGATAGTAAAAATTTTCTCATAATTGTATGTTTTAATGATTTGAACAACAAAAATGAATAATTTTTTACCGAATAAATGTTTCGATTTGTAAGTCGGAGAGTTGAATTTGTAAGCGGTTGCTATCTGTTTAATTTATCCAAAAGTTCAAGGAAGTAGGCTTTTCGATCACGAGCTAAATCAATTTCTTTTCCGTTCTTCATAATAATTGTTCCTCTGCCAGATCTACTATACGATATCATGTTGTCCATATTAATGATGGAGGAGCGGTGTACGCGAACAAAATTTGGAAATTGCTCAAGGATTTGTTCAAAATACTTTAAGTTTTTTGAAATTGTTTTTTGTTTACCATCGATTAATAATAGCTGTACATAGGAGCCATCTGCTTCAAGATATTCGATTTCTTTAATTGGAATATACTCATATCCACTTTGAATAGGGATACATAACACATTGTTGGTGGTGGGCTTTAAATTTTCAGTAAGTGCAAGTAAGCGATGTTGAGCAGACTTAAGTTCTTTTCTGCTTTTGATTTTTTCAATGGCTTCGATGAGCTGTTTTTCATCAATAGGCTTTAATAAATAATCAATTGCGGATAATCGGAATGCATTAATTGCATAACCATTATAGGCTGTTGTAAAGACGATGTCACAACTGATTCCATTTTTTACCAGTTCTTCTGCCAATTGAATTCCTGATTTTCCTGGCATTTCAATATCTAAAAAAACAACATCAGGCTTGTGTGTTTCAATTGCAATTATTCCTTCTCCAACGTTTTCTGCTTCTGATATTAATTCAATTTCAGGCGCATATTCAGCCAGCATTAAACGAAGAAGTTTTCTAGCCTGAATAGAGTCGTCAATGATTATTGCTTTTATATTTTTAGATTTATCCATTCAATTGTATTGTTAAAATTACTGTTGTCCCTAAAGCCGATGTGCTTTCGTCAAGTAAATCAATTATTTGTATGCTCACAATATCTTTTTTATCATAATTTAATAGTTCTATCCTTCTAGCAGTAGCTTCTGTGGCAAATGATTCATGATTATTAGGATTAGATTCATTTAATTTTGCAGAAGCAATTCTGCCAATACCATTATCTGTAATGGAAACAATAAGTGTTTTTTTGGACTCGTTTAGTTTAAAATCTAGTTCTAATTTTTTTCCTCCTTTTTTGTGTCTTAAGCCATGCTTAAAAGCATTTTCAATGAAAGGCTGAATAATTAATCCAGGTATTTTTAAATCAGCTGTGTTGATGTTTTCACCAAGTGTAATTGTATGTAAAAAATCACCTTGAAGTAGCATCGATTCCAGTTCAATGTATAGTTTTAGTATTTCTAGTTCTTCTTCTAATTTTATTTCAGCCACGGAGCTTTGTTGTAAAACTTTTCTTACGAGGTCAGAAAAGCTACTCAAATACATTGCTGCATTTTTTTTATCGTTTTCATAAATGTATCCTTTGATAGAATTTAATACATTAAATATGAAATGTGGATTCATTTGTGCTTTTAATGCCGACTGTTGTGACAGTCGTAATTCGTTTTCTAGTTTTAGTCGCTCAATTTCTTTTTGTTGCTTCTTTTCTATGAAATGTAATCTTTGCTTAAATAGTATTGATGAAACAAGGATTATAAGAAGACCAATTAGTGCATTGAACCACCATTTTTGCCAAAAAGGAGGATTTACATCTACAGAAATTGTGATGATTTCTTCTGAATTTCGACCCAAATGATCAATCAATTTAATTTCAACAATGTTAAGCCCTGAAGGCAATTTAGGGATTTCAATTTTTTCAATATTTGACGGTAAAATGGTCCAATTGGTATCGTTGTTTTTGATACGATAAGCATAGTTGAATTTATTGTTTGAACTAAAGGTGCTTGCTTCTACTTCAAAGCTGATTGATTGATTGTGTTCAATGTTTACGATTGTTGTATTAGCACTATTGTTATTAATATATAAACGCTTTAAGTAAATTTTTGCTAGAGGTTTTTGAAAAGAATAGTTTATTGGAATTTGTTGTAATCCATTGCTAGTTGCAATCCAAATGTTAGAATTTTCTATTAAAATATTTTGTACGTTGTCGGAAGCTAAGCCTGCTGTTTTATTAATGTTTGTCCAGTTTTTAGTTCCTAAATTATATATCCAAATTCCTTTGTTCGTTGCAACGTAAATTTTATTGTTATGAAGTTGAAGTTGATACCCTTGGATGTTTTCTGATAGAGAGCACACTTGCTCGGATTCATTTTTTTTATTGATGGAGTATATTTTTCCATTGAATGTTAATGCAAATAGTTTTTCAGTAGAGCTTTCCAAAAAACAAGAAACAATTTGAACTTCAGGAATGAAAATTTGTTTCTTTTCAAATTGTTTCGTTAATGCATTTGTTTTGACTAATCCATTGTTTGTGGCAATCCACACGTCTCCAGTTTTTGTGTTTACCTGAACAGACCTTGACCATTCCTCAGTAATTGTGTCAAAAGGCTTTGCCTCAGTTAAGGATGTGTAAACAAATGTACCTCTTGATGTGGCAATAAAGTACAGGTTGTTGTAATGATTGAAAGATTTGATTGGAGGGAATATGTTGTTTATTTTCCCCTTTATTGTTTCGTTGTAAAAATAGAGACTGTTGTTGATGGTATAATACGTTTTTTTATCTATGGAGTCGTAAGTAAGCTGCTGAACATCGCCTCTTACTTCAGCTTGATATTGTAATATCCCCATTGCATTTTTTATTCCGATATATCCATCTGCAGTTGCAAAATAAATGGATTGTTTATCGCTCGTTAATCGATAGATATTATCATGTTCTAAGTTTTTGTTTTTTGAGTTCCATACAACGAAATCTAGATTTGGAATTTTTATTAATCCATTTTGAAGTGTACTTAACCAATAGTTCCCTTCTCGATCCAGAATGCAATCCGATATCGCAAAATAGGGCAATAGTAAATGGGGTTCATCTTTTTCAATGTTATAGATAATTATTCCACTATAGGTACAGATATAGAGGTTTCCTTCATTGATAGATTTAATATTTGTGATTTTTTTATTTTCAAGTACCTTATTTAATTTGTCTGAAACAAATTGTTCTATTTTATTATTTGAGAGTTTATATACTTTTGGTTCCTTTCGTCCAAAAATCCATGGACCATTCTGTGAGCATGTTAACAAGAACTCCCCAGAAGGTTTTCCTTCAGGAAATTTGAATGGCAACTGACTCACTTTGTTCTTTGTTATTTTACATACTGCATTTCCAGAAAGAAACCATGAATTGTTATTCTTGTCTAAACATACATTTAAAGTAAATAGAGTGTCGTCCTTTTTTCGATCATTATTAAAATCGTTTATAGTAAGCCACGACTTTGTGCTTTCTGTATAAATGCTAATTCCATTATTATGATTGATTAATAGCTGTCCATCTTTGTTGCAAGCAATATTTGAAAGTTTACCAAATGGGTGATTTAGTTCTATCAATGAATCATTCTCTACAAAGAATAACTGTCCGTTAAAACTGTAACAATACAATTTTCCAGCCGTAGAGATAGTGAGTCCCGTTAGTGATTTTGATTTTTGTTGTGTGGATTTATAATGGATGAATTTTATTCCATTATACTTGTAAAGCCCTGCGTCACAACCCAACCAAATGAACCCCTTTTCATCTTGGATGATGCTGTATATTTCATTGCTTGGCGCTTCTTCCTCAGTAGTGTATTGAAAATAGGTTGGTTGCTGGCCAAGACAAGATAAGGTGAGTGTTAGTATGAATAGTAATAAGCTTGAATACTTTCTAATCATATTTTTGTTAAATATCTAAATCAATTCGCTCAATTCTAACCAACGCAATCCTTTCTCATCCAATTCTGAAATTATCTTTCCAATTTGTTGGCTGTATTCCGCAATTTCATTTGCAGGTGCATTGCCAGAGCTTAACAATTCTGTTAATCGACTTTTTTCTTCTTCAAGTTTTGCAATGTCTTTTTCTAATTGCTCGTACTCGAATTTTTCTTTAAAGCTTGCTTTGCGTTTATCTGAATTCGTATTCGTGGAAGCTTTAACTTCTTCAATTGCTTTTATTGGAGTAGGGGCAGGTGTATTGCTTCCGTTTTTATCTTCAAGGTCTTTTTTATCTCTGTATTCAGTATAGTTGCCTGGGAAGTCACGAACAACTCCTTCGCCTTCAAACACAAATAAATGGTCAACCATTTTATCCATAAAGTAACGATCATGTGTTACAATTAAAACACAACCTTGAAATGCTGTTAAAAAATCTTCAAGAACACTTAAGGTTACAATGTCTAAATCGTTTGTCGGCTCATCCAAAATTAAAAAATTAGGATTTTTAATAAGAATGGTCATTAAGTAAAGTCTTCTTCTTTCTCCACCACTGAGCTTCGATACCATACTGTATTGCACATCGGGCGGAAACAAAAACTTCGTTAATAAGCCAGATGCTGAAAGCTTACTTCCATCAGCCAAAGGAATAAATTCGGCAATGTCTTTTACAACCTCAATTACACGTTTATCTTCGTTTAATTTTAATCCTTCTTGCGAGTAATAACCAAACACAATTGTTTCTCCTGCTTGAATGGTTCCTGCATCGGGTTTTTCCATGCCCATAATCATGTTCAAAACAGTTGATTTACCAACACCGTTTTTTCCAATGACACCGATTTTTTCACCTTTTTTAAATATATATGAAAAATCGTTTACAATTTTAGTCGCTCCAAATGCTTTTTTGATGTGTATGAATTCGAGAATTTTTCCACCAATTCGACTCATTTTTACTCCGAGTTCTAATTTGGTTTCCGTTTTTCCACTGAATGCTTTTTCTTTTGTATCATCAAAAGCATTTAAACGAGATTTCGATTTGGTACCACGAGCTTTTGGCATTCTGCGAACCCATTCCAACTCTCTGCGGTAAAGGTTTTTAGCCTTGTCAATTTCAGAACCTTCAATTTGTTCGCGTTCTGCTTTTTTCTCAACGTAATATTGGAAATTACCTTTGTAATTGTATAATTTGTTATTGTCAAGTTCAATAATTTCAGTACAAACACTATCTAAAAAGTAACGATCATGGGTAACAAGTAAAAGTGTCATGTCTAATGAAACCAAGTAATCCTCCAACCATTCAATCATTTCAACATCCAAGTGATTGGTCGGCTCATCTAGAATTAATAAGTTTGGTTCATCAATCAAAACTTTCGCTAAAGCAACACGTTTTTTTTGACCACCTGAAAGCATGGATATTTTTTTGTCGAGAAATGCAATTTTTAAACGTTGTAAAACTTCTTTCACTTTACTATCAATTCCCCAAGCATTCAGTTCATCAATTTTAGCAGTTGCTTTTTCGAGTTGTGCTTGTGTTTTATCGTTATAATCTTTTTCGAAAGCTTCGAGTGCATCCTCGTATGCGCGAACTGCATTTAGAGCGGGGTTTCCTGTGTTATATATGGCTTCAATAACGGTGCTGTTTTCATCAAACAGTGGATTTTGATCCAAATAGGTAACCGTAATGTCTTTACGGAAGGTTACATTTCCAGCATCCGCAATTTCTTTTCCAGTTAAAATTTTTAATAAAGTTGATTTTCCTGCGCCATTTTTTGCAATTAATGCAATGCGTTGACCTTGGTTTAAGCCAAAACTGATATTGTCAAATAATTGTTTAGGGCCGTAAGATTTTGATAGGGATTCTACTGAAAGATAATTCACTGTTTCTGTTTATTTAAATAGATGCTCAATAATTTGCGCAAAAGTAATTAAATAAACTAGGACTTGTTAGGTTTCTCCTCTTCTTTCAATGAGTAGTTTATCTGAATGTTGTTATTTTCGGATTGATTAGTGTCGAAATGTTGTTCGCCACTTACATCAATGAGTGCATTTTCTTCATCGGAGCCCCAATCGTATTTTTTTGCCTGAGGGCCTTCTTTTCTGAAATTGTAGGCTGTTATAATTCCTGCTAAGGATCCTAATAAATGTGATTCCCAAGAAACTCCTTTTATAATTGGCAAAATACCCCATACCATTCCACCATACAAAAACACCACAAACATAGATAAGCCCATTAATCGTGCATCTTTTCGGAAAATACCACTAAAAAACAGAAAAGTGACAAACCCATATAAAATTCCGCTAGCACCAATATGGTACGAACTTCTTGCTGCTGCCCAAACCCATATTCCAGTCATTAAATAAACCCAAAAAAACACTTGAAAAGCGATTGGACGATAAAAGAAAAACATCATAGCGCCCAATATGATCAATGGTAATGAATTAGAGATTAAATGCGATAAACTACCATGCAGTAAAGGAGCTGTAAAAATACCCGTTAGTCCGTGAATTGTTCGTGGGTACAAGCCGTACCAAAAAAAATCATACTCAAATGCAATTTCAAAAAGTTTTATCACCCAAAGAATCGCTACAAATAGAGTAGGATAGAGGAAACTGATGAATATTTTGGATGAATTATTTCGCATGCAGTATTGTATTTTGTGCATTAATTTTGGCAAGTATTGTACCAATTTAAATAATGACATTAAGGCATATTTTCGAAATAAGAAGTTCTATGAATTACACAAAAAGTATCAAAATCAGCCGCTTAGTAAAAAAATGCCACCATTTAGATTAATTTGATAGTTTTTTAGTTTTTTTATCATTAATATTGTAATGTAAAATTGTAATATTCTAAATGCTATATACCATGAAAACAAATCTACTAAAACTATTTTTCACAGGAGCTGTTTTTTCCTTTCTTGGAGGAACTGTTTTTGCTCAAGCAACTCAACCTTGTTCTACATCTGAGGCAGAGCAAAAATTATTCGCAGAACATCCTGAATTAATTCAGCAACAAGCTAATTATAATGCGATTTTGGAACAACTGATCCAAGAAAGAAAAGGAATGAAGTCGGTTGAGCAAGTGTACACAATTCCTGTTGTTTTTCATGTTATATACACTACTCCTGCTCAAAATGTTTCTGATGCGAATATCATTGCTCAGGTAAATAGATTGAATTTGGATTTTAGAAAGATGAATTCAGATACAGCTTCAATTGCAAATGGATTTAATGCGATTGCAGCCGACTGTAAAATTCAATTTGCATTGGCTAAAATTGATCCAAACGGAAATTGTACAAATGGTATTGACCGTATCTATTCTCACAAAACGTATTTAGGAAGTGATCAATCAAAGCTAAATCAATGGCCTCGTGATAAGTATTTTAATGTTTGGGTTGTTGACAATATCCCTTCAAGTGGTGCAGGTACTACTTTGGGATACGCTTACAAACCTTCTACAGTTCAATACGCACCCTATAAAAACTGGGATGGAATTGTTATGATTTACTCTGTTTGTAATGGTAATAATAGAACATTGACGCACGAAGCTGGTCATTGGATGAGCTTGGCTCATACTTGGGGTGATGGTGAAATTAATGTAGCTTGTGGAGACGATGGTGTTACTGATACTCCTGAAACAAAAGGTCATTTTTCAACTTGTCCATCAAGCGATACCACTTGCGGTGGAATTGAGCAAAATATTAATAACTACATGGATTATTCTAGTTGTACATTTATGTACACGTATGGTCAAAAAGACAAAATGAGAGCAGCGTTAGAAAGTAATGTTGCTGAAAGAAGCAGTCTGTGGTCGGCTGCTAATTTGGCCGCAACGGGTATTACCCCTGCTGGTCCTGCATGTGCTCCGAAAGCTAATTTTTCAAGCAATAGAAATATTGTTTGTGTTGGAGGGACTGTTACATTTACGAAGCAAATAACAAATGGAACTGCAACTAGTACTAAATTTTATTTTGGTTCAGCATCTGATGTTACTCCAGCTACTTCTACGTCATCAGCTGCAACAGTTACTGCTACTTATAACACACCAGGTATTTATCCCGTATCATTCGTAACTACAAATGCTCAGGGAACGGATTCCATCTACAAAACAGATTATATTACCGTAACGAATGTTTATGGTGATGTTCAAGGGAATGGGTTTACTGAATCTTTTCAAGATGAAAATTCATTTTGGTATAATTGGAGAGTTAATAATTTAGATGAAAATGCAAACACATGGGGTGTTGCAAACGTTGGTTATAATAGCTCTAAATCAGCTGTTGTAGAAGGGTATTTGAATTACAGTGAAGATGTTGATGAGTTAGTTACTCCTTCTTTGAATTTGGCATTTGTAAACAGTGCTGTATTGTCTTTTAAATATTCAGGAGCATCAAGAGCGACATCTGCTGCAGATGCTAACGAAGCCTTGAAGATTTATTATTCTGCAAATTGTGGACAAACATGGACGATATTGTCTGGAGGTACAATGACTGGAACTGGCCTTTGTAATTATGGCTTTTATAATGGCTATTATGTTCCTTCTAGTCCATCTAACTGGAATACAAAAACGATTAATTTGCCAGCAGGTGCTTCCGTTCAAAATGTTCGTTTTAAATTTGTTTTTGAAACAGGGAATGCTTCAAATAACATTTATGTTGATGATATCAATATCTCAGGTGTTGTAGGTATTGCTGAAAACATGAATAGTTTTGCATTAAATGTGTATCCAAATCCTACAAGTCAATCTTCTACTGTTTCATATCATTTAAAAGAAAAAGGAATAGTGAAGTTGGAAATAGTTGACATTTTAGGTAAAAAAGTTGCTGAGTTAGTAAATTCAAATCAAGTTGAAGGTAATTACTCATTTGATGTTTCTAAAGCAGAGAATAACTTGAATAATGGAATATACTTCATTAGGTTATCAGTGAACAATTCAGTTGTTACGACAAAATTGGTTGTTACTGAATAAAAACAGCATTAAATTTCTTATAAAGCGGGGCTATACGCCCCGCTTTTTTGTTTTATAATGGTTTGTTTTTAAAACTAAAAAAGCGTAATATTGCAATTGAAATTGTAAAAAAAAGTCATATAAATGAAAAATAATTACTTAAAGTGTTTACTAACATCAGCTGCATTGGCTTTTGTTGTAACAGGTGAAGGTTTTGCTCAAAGCGGTTACAACTGTGGAACATCTCAAGCAAATCAAAAGGTGTATGCTAATGATCCTGATTTAGCTCAGGCAGAAATGAATAACAATGTGCTTTTATCCCAAATAATAAAAGCAAATAAGCAGATGAAAGCAGTGGAGCAGGTATACACAATTCCTGTTGTATTTCACGTAATTCATATTAATGGGTCTGAAAATATTTCGGATGCTCAAATTCAAGATCAAATAGCTATTTTGAATAGAGATTATAGTAAATTAAATGCTGATACCGCAAACGTAGTTCCTGCATTCCAAGGAATTATTGCTGACTGTAACATTCAATTTGCATTAGCAAAAAAAGATCCAAACGGAAATTGTACAAATGGTATTGACCGTATTTATTCACATAAAACGGATAACGCAAACGATCAGTCAAAATTAAATCCTTGGCCTAGAGATAAATACTTAAACGTTTGGATTATTAAAACAATGGAAAGCGTTGGAACTGCTGGTTATGCATATTATCCATCAGCAACATCTACTTACTTATCACCTTATGATGGAATCATTATCATTCATCAATACATTGGTAGTATTGGAACAGCAAATGTTACAAATTCTCGTGCATTAACGCATGAAATTGGTCACTGGTTAAACTTATCACATACATGGGGAAATACAAATGATCCAACTGTTGCATGTGGTGATGATGCAGTAAATGATACCCCTGAAACAAAAGGACATAACAGCTGTACTAACCGTTTTGACTTCACTTGCGACTTACAAACACTTTCTTCAACATATAATTTTACTAGTGTTGATTCAACTTCAGGAACTACGGATCCAACGGCAGCTCTTACACTTGCAGATTCTGGTTTGACATTAGGAAGTTTTTCAGCAATTGGTGTTTCTGCTAATTCAAATACAAATGGAATGTTTGATTTTGACGGCTGGGATACTGGAGCAATAAATGGCGAAACTGTTTATGCAAACTTAACGGGGTCATTGAATACTGGAAAATATTACGAGTTTACTATAACTCCTAAGCCAGACAGAGCTTTAACATTGACTGGAATTACATTTACAATAAAAAGAGATTCAGCTGGTGCAAGAACATTTGCTGTTAGATCAAGTAAAGATGGTTATGCTGCAAATTTAGCTGCTTCTATTACTCCTGCTAATACGAATTTAAGTGTTCAGTCTGGTAATGTTTTCTTTGTAACTGCCGACACTACAGTTTCTTTGGCTGGTAGTAAAATAACATTAAGTGGCGCTTCATTCACAAACATCAATAATGGTCCTATTACGTTTAGAATATATGGATTTAACGCAGAGGATGTAGCAGGTACATTTGGTATAGACAATTTGAATGTTGCTGGAACATATGGAACTATTGAGAATGTTGAAAATTATATGGAATATTCTTATTGTTCAAAAATGTTTACAAATGATCAGAAAGATAGAATGCGCGCAGCCTTAACAAGTACTGTGTCAGGTAGAAATAACCTGTGGAGTGTTTCAAATTTAGCTGCAACAGGTGTTACACCTTCAGGGTCAGCTTGTGCTCCAAAAGCAAACTTTTTCTCTAACAAAACAACTGTTTGTACTGGTGGTTCTGTGATTTTCACAAAAGCAATTACGTTAGGAACAGCAACTTCTACAAAATTCTATTTTGATGGAGGTACACCTGCAACTTCTACTGCTTCTACAAATACAGTTACTGTTACTTACAACACACCAGGTGTTTATCCTGTATCATTAGTAGCAACCAATGCTCAAGGTACAGACTCTGTGTATAAGTCATATTTGATTACTGTAGGAAATGCTTATGGCGATTTTAATGGTAACGGATACTCAGAGGCATTCCAAGATGAAAATTCATTCTGGTATAACTGGAGAGTAAATAACCCAGATGCAAATGCAAATACTTGGGGTATTGCAAATGTTGGCTACAATAGTTCAAAATCTGCTGTAATGGAAGGTTATTTGAATTATTTAGGCGATATAGATGAAATGATATCTCCTGCATTAAACTTATCGTATATCACTGGGGCTACATTAAGCTTTAAGTATTCTGCAGCATCAAAAGCTACATCTGCTGCTGACGCAAATGAGTCATTAAAAGTTTATTATTCAAGTAATTGTGGTGCATCATGGACAATCTTAGGTGGTGGTACAATTACAGGAGCAGCATTGGCTAATTATGGTTATTATGCAGGTTATTATGTGCCAAGTTCAACTTCTAATTGGGTATCAAAAACAATTACATTGCCTGCAGGAGCAAGTGCACAGAATGTAAGATTCAAATTTGAGTATAAAACAGGTGCTGCATCCAACAACTTATACATCGATGATATTAATATCAATGGTGTAGTAGGAATCACTGAACAAGCAAACAATTTCAACTTGGCTGTTTATCCAAATCCAACTACTGAAACAAGCACAATCTCTTATCACTTAACAGAAAAAGGAAATGTGAAATTGGAAGTTGTTGATTTGTTAGGTAAAAAAGTTGCTGATGTAGCGAATACAAATCAAGCAGAAGGAGATTATTCATTTACTCTTTCTAAATCTGCGGCTAACTTAAACAATGGAATTTATTTTATCCGTTTAACAGTTAACAATACGGTAGTTACTAAAAAGCTAGTTATTGCCGAATAAGTAACAATGATTTATACAAAAAGGGAGCCGATGGAAATCGGCTCCCTTTTTTGTTAAATAATGCTAAACCCGAATAAAATTTTGTTTTTAGTAAAAAACAAATTACATTTGGTAAACAAAATATAGTTGTCGTGAAAAAAGTATTCTTTATTTTTTCTTTATGTACATCTACTGTAGCTTTTGCTAATGGTAATGGAGGTACAAACCCCGATAAGCCGGAGCATCCTACTTCTGACACCTCAGTTAGTTTAAAGAGTTCAATCGTTATATTTAAATTAATTCCAAGTGCTCCTGCTACAAATACGACTTCTGGTAGCCTAAAAAAAGCTGGTAAATTAGCTAGAACATCAACTACACCTCATACTTCAGTTGATAGTTCATTTGTTTACAGAAAACGCCCTATTTAATCTTTATTTCATTCCTTCTTAATATTCTCCTAATATCCTCAGGTTAATTTTGTTTTATAAAAATTAATAGAATAGATATGAAAGATGCAATTGTGTATTTAAAAACTGGGGAGAAAAAATTTGGTGTATTATTGAGTCAAGAACCGACTAGCCAAGATCAATACGAGTTTATTTCCAATAATAATTTAGAATTATTTTCAGAGACGCAAAACGCAAACTTTATTGAAGTTATGCAAGTTCAACAAATAGAAGCGATCGAAATTGATTTGAAATAAGCTTTTAAGAAAAACCTCTTTGCTTTTTGATATTCTCGTAGGCGTTTTGAACATGCTGAAATTTCTCTTTTGCCGCCTTTTGAACTTCCTCTCCTAAGGCTGCTACTTTATCGGGATGGAACTTAACAGCCATTTTACGATATGCCTTTTTTACTTCCTCATCCGATACGTTAGGTTCAATTTCTAGTATTTGATAATCACTATTTGTATCTCTGAAGTACATAGCCTTTAGTGAATTAAAATCAGCATGATTAACTCCTAAGTAATTAGAAATTGTTTGTATTGTTTGAAGTTCCAATTCGTGTACATGTCCATCTGCTTTTGAAATACCAAATAAGTAATGAATAATCTGTATTCGCTCCGAATGTGGCATGTAATGCTTAATCTGAAAGCATACATCTCGTAATGGTATTTCTTGTGATAAAATCTCTTTGAGTAATAATATTTGTTGTTGTGCATGTGCTTCACCAAATTGTTGAACGAGGAATTTTTTTACAAAATCCAATTCACTTTTTAGCATTCGGCCATCACTTTTCATTACAGCCGCAGATAAAACTAATAAACTGGCTGCAAAATCACCTGCATGGTTGGTTGGCTGACTCGTTCTGCCGCTCTCTGTTTTTACTGTAACACTTGCCGCATCAAATGCTGAACCTACTGCGAAGCCTAAAACACCTCCAAGCGGACCTCCAAAAGCCCAACCAAGTGTTCCACCTAACCATTTTCCGAATTTTAACTTTGCCATGATTTAAAAATATCTGCAAATGTAAGAGGTTTCTTTTATTGCACATAGATATGCGTAAACTTTTAATTGTATTTTTACGAAAGTAGGCTTTGAAATAAAACAGAACATTTTTATCCTGTTACTGTTGATTATTAATGAAGACATAATTATTGAACTTATACAATATGAAAATTAAAGGATTTTTTATTCTCTTTTTATTCGCTTTAATAACTGCTAAAGCACAAACTCCTCCATCTATTAATTCAGCGGAGCTGCTGCATCAAATGAAGAAGTTGAACACTGTTGGCAGTGTTTTATACATTGCAGCGCATCCTGATGATGAGAACACCCGTTTGTTAGGCTATTTAGCAAATGAAAAGAAATTAAGAACGGGTTATCTTTCTTTAACAAGAGGAGATGGTGGGCAAAATTTAGTAGGTAAAGAGCAGGCTGAACTATTGGGATTAATTCGCACACAAGAGTTATTGGCTGCAAGACGTGTTGATGGTGCTGAACAGTTTTTTACAAGAGCAAATGATTTTGGCTATTCAAAAAATCCAGAAGAAACATTTCAAATCTGGAACAAGGATAGTATTCTGTATGATGTAGTTTTAGCGATTCGTAAATTTAAGCCCGATGTAATTATATGTCGATTTCCAACTACTGGCGAAGGGGGGCATGGTCATCATACAGCATCTGCTATTTTAGCTTTGGAAGCATTTGATGCGGCAGCCAATCCTAAAATGTTTCCTGATCAATTAAGTTATACCGAAATATGGCAAGCAAAAAGAATTTTTTGGAATACATTTAATTTCGGAACTACAAACACTACTGCTCCAAATCAATTAAAAATTGATGTTGGTGTTTTTAATCCATTATTAGGGAAAAGTTATGGAGAGATTGCTGCGGAGAGTCGCTCTATGCACAAAAGTCAAGGTTTTGGTTCCGCAAAGCAAAGAGGTTCTAATATTGAATACTTTAAACTGTTAAAAGGTGATAGCGTAAAATCAGATTTGTTTGAAGGAATAAATACCTCGTGGACACGATTGAATGGAACTGAAAAGATTCAGAATCAACTAAATAATGTTTTAAAAACATATAATGCTGAATTCCCCGAGAACAGTATTGCTGAATTGGTTAGTGTTTATAAATCCATTCAATCACTTGATGAAAAAAATGCAACATTAAATTATTGGAGATCTCTAAAACTTAAGGAAACAGAGCAATTGATATTGTCTTGTGCAGGTTTGTTCCTAGAGGCAACTGCAGCAGATTATATTGCTATTCCAGGTTATGACATTTCAATCACAGCTCAAGTTGTATGTAGGAATAAAGTAGAGGTGATGATGAATAAAGTATCGTATTTAAATCAATCGGACTCCTTAGTTTCTTCAATTTTAAAACAAAATGAATTGTATACGTTTAAGCGTAAAGAGAAATTATCAGAGGCAACAAGCTCCTCAAATCCTTATTGGTTAAATAAGCAACCTAGCAATGGACGTTATCAAGTTAGTTCAATTTCTTTAATTGGTAAGCCAGAGAACGATGTATTAACTAAAGTTCAGTTCGATATTACAATTGCTGGTTTGAATTTAAAAATAGACAAAAACATTGTTTATAAAAGTACCGATCCAGTTAAAGGAGAAATTTACCGACCATTAGAAATACTTCCTCCTGCGACTGTAAATTTTATGGAGAAAGTAGTCGTTTTTTCAGGAGCAACTTCAAAAATAATTCAAATAGTAGTAAAAGCAAATACGACTAATGTAATAGGCATACTAGAATTAAAAGCACCAGTTGGTTTTGTAATTAAATTGAAGAATGCAGATTTTAAATTAGTAAACAAAGGCGATGAAATGATATTGGAAGCAGAAATTACTGCTGATAAAAAAGCTATGCAAGGAATTGTATCCGCTTCTTTATTAATTAATGGCAAGACGTATTCAAAAAGTTTAAAAAGGATAGAATACGATCACATTCCATATCAGATAATATTAAGTGATGCTGAAACAAAGTTAATTAATATTGATTTGAAAAAAACGGGCATTGAAATCGGATACATTCCCGGTGCTGGTGATGATATAGCAACTTGTCTAAAACAAATTGGTTACAATGTTACCATTTTGACGGATGAGTTATTGGTAAATGAAAATTTGTCGAAATACAATGCAATTGTTACTGGTGTTAGAGCATACAACACCAACGACCGATTGCAAATACATTATAACAAATTAATGGAGTACATAAAAAATGGAGGAAATTTAGTAGTACAATACAATACAAATAATCGAATTGGACCAGTTGTGGCTAAAATTGCACCTTTTCCTTTTACCATTTCACGAGATAGGGTTACCGATGAATTTGCAAAAGTAACCTTTACAAATAAAGACCATTCAGTATTGAATTTTCCGAATAAAATAAACGATAATGATTTTGAAGCTTGGATTCAAGAGCGTGGAATTTACTTCGCCACTGAATTAGATAAAGAATACCAAACTGTTTTTGATATGAATGACCCTTCCGAGAAACCTAGCAATGGGAGTGTTATTGTTGCAAAATATGGTAAAGGAAACTTTGTATATACTGGGTTGTCATTCTTTCGTGAATTACCTGCTGGTGTGCCTGGTGCATATCGTTTGTTTGTAAATCTTTTAAGCATTCCTCAGAATAAATAGTATGTCAGAAAATAAGAAAGTGCCCTTTTTTAAAAATTGGAATAATGTGTACACATTTGTCATATTGTTTTTGTGCTTTCTTATTATTGTTTTTTACTTCTTTACAAAACATTTTGAATGAGTGTAATTGATTGGGTTGTACTATTAATTACATTGTTTTTAATAGTTTTTTATGGCGTCTGGAAAAGCAGAGGTACAAAAAATATTGATGGTTACCTTTTGGCGGATCGTCAGTTGCCTTGGTATCATGTGGGTTTGTCGGTAATGGCAACCCAAGCAAGTGCTATAACATTTTTGTCGGCACCCGGACAAGCCTACAGTGATGGTCTTCGCTTTGTTCAGTTTTATTTCGGTTTGCCATTGGCAATGGTAGTTCTCTGTATAACATTCATTCCCATTTTTCATAAGTTGAATGTGTATACTGCTTACGAGTATCTTGAAAAACGTTTTGATAATAAAACGCGTTCACTTACTGCATTTTTGTTTCTCTTGCAACGAGGTTTGTCTACAGGTATAACCATTTATGCGCCCGCAATCGTATTATCCTCGATTTTAAATATAGATATTACGTATACTATTTTGTTTAATGGAATGTTGGTGATTGCTTATACTGTTTATGGTGGCACCAAAGCAGTTTCCTATACGCAGTTATTACAAATGGCAATCATCTTTGCCGGATTGTTTTTAGCAGCTTTTATGGTTGTTCATTTACTTCCAGAAAATGTTGGTTTTGTTGATGCTCTCCATATAGCAGGGAAAATGGATAAGCTAAATGCAATTGATACCACCTTTGATTTAAACAACCGATACAATATTTGGTCGGGTATCATTGGTGGTTTTTTTCTTCAACTTTCCTATTTTGGAACCGATCAATCACAAGTTGGTCGCTACTTAACTGGTTCTTCTGTAAAACAAAGTAGGTTAGGTTTAGTAATGAATGGCTTGATTAAAATTCCCATGCAGTTTTTTATTTTGTTGATTGGTACATTGGTATTTACCTTTTATCAATTTTACAAGCCTCCCGTATTTTTTAATAATGTAGAACTGGATCGAATCAACCAAAGTGTTTATCATGATGCGTATCTGAAGTTGGATAATGCTTATCAATTGGCTCATGAAGAGAAACAGAAAGAAGTAATGGTGTTGGTTGATGCATTGCATAGTAACGATGAGCAGAAGCAAAATGTACAAAGAGAAAAATTACAGTTGTTGGATTCTAAAAGCACACAAATTAAAAAGGAAGTAAGTGTATTAATGATTAAAAACAATCCAAATGCAGATACGAATGACACCAACTATGTCTTCTTACATTTTGTAACAAAGCAACTGCCTGTTGGAATTGTTGGATTGTTAATCGCTATTATTTTTTTAGCATCAATGGGTTCAACAGCAAGCGGTTTAAATTCCTTGGCATCAACTACCATTGTCGATTTTTACAAACGAATATTCAAAAAGAATGAGAACGATAAACAGTATTTGGCGGCTTCGCGTTGGGCAACTGTTGCTTGGGGTGGATTTTGTGTATTGGTAGCACTGTATGCAAGTAAACTTGGTAATTTAATTGAAGCAGTTAATATATTGGGTTCTTTGTTTTATGGAACCATTTTGGGTATTTTCTTGGTTGCATTCTATTTGAAAAAGGTAAGTGGTTCAGCAGTATTTATAGCAGCATTAATTGCAGAAGCATTTATTGTATATGCTTGGATCGTTGATTTAACAGCTTTTCTGTGGTTAAATGTGATAGGCTGCATTACTGTTATGGTGTTGGCATTATTGATTCAGCAATTCATTAATAAACAACAAAAAAAGGCTGCTTATAATTAAGCAGCCTTTTTTGTAATGTATCGTATTGTTTATTTTTTTGCTTCAACAATTAAGTCTTGAGCCATTTTCACATAAGCATCATCTTGCTCTTCTTTTGCTAATACTACCGTTTGTTCAGCAGCAGCAAGAGCACCTTTTTTATCTTTTGCTTTCAATAAGATTTTTGCTTTTAATAACATTACCCAATAAGCCTTTGGATTTTGTTCTACAGCTTTGTTAATCCATTCTGTAGCTTTTGCTAAATCTTTATTGTTTTCATAGTAATAACTAGCTGCTTGGTAGTAAGGACGAGCATCTTTACTCATTGTAGCATCAATGTTTTTCATGATTTTTGATTCAATATCAGCAGAAACATTAAATGCAACACTTGTTTTATCCCACGCTAATTCAATTGCACATGTATTAGAAGTAACATTTGAAACATTGATTGTAAATGTTTCAACTTTTGCTGCTAATGCAACTGGCTTTACTTGAAATTTCAAAACTTCATTTTCAACTTTATAATCTGCAACATTACCACCTAATGTAACATCTTTGTACAACATAATATCCCAACTGTCTTTGTTAGGAATGCTATAGATAGCATAAGTGCCAGCAACAACTGGTTTGCCTTCTACTGTAACATCCTCACCGAAAGTAATTTTTGTTGAAGAATTTGCACCTGTACGCCAAACTTTTCCAAAAGGAACAACATCCCCAAATATTACTCTGCCTTTAACGCTTGGACGAGAATATTCAATTGTGATATTATCCAATGCAAATGCTTGCTTAAGCGTTTGTAATGGACTTGGTGCTGGAACTTTTAATTGTTGCGCATTTACACTGGTAAAGCTAATAGCAGCTATAGCAATAGCTGCAGAAATTTTGTTGATTTTTTTAATTAACATCGTTGTTTTATTTTTTAGTTAGTATTTATTAGTACAATTAAAAACCTGTATTGTTCAAAGTTAGCAATAACTCTCTATTAATCTAAAAAATGAAGCTTTGTTTAGATTATAATTCTGTTAATTTAATATAATTCAATATTATATTTTGATTTTATATATTATCTTGGAATTAAAGTAAAGTTTATTTAGATTTAACAAACTATTTGTAATAATCTCTCTAAATGTCACAAATAATGTCAGAAACAAAACGTAAAATTAATTCTTCAATCGCTGAAGATAATTTGTTAAAAGCATTTGAATTAATGTGTACAGCAAAAGCATTGGCTGAGTTGTACGAAGAAAATAAAGAAGTATGTGCAAAGTATGTACATGCTACATCTCGTGGTCACGAAGCAATTCAGCTTGCAGTGAGCATGCAATTATTGCCTCAGGATTTTTTATCTGCTTATTATCGTGATGATAGTATGTTGTTAGGAATAGGAATGACACCCTATGAATTAATGTTACAAGTGCTTGCTAAGCGTGATGATCCATTTAGCGGTGGAAGGACCTATTACTCACATCCAAGTTTAAAGCGTGATAACATGCCTAAAATTCCAATGCAGTCATCTGCAACCGGAATGCAAGCAATTCCAACTACTGGAGTTGCAATGGGTTTACAATATTTAGAAAAACAAGGTCTATCAGCCGATTTCGGAGATGATAAACCAATTGCAGTTTGTTCTTTAGGTGATGCTTGCATTACAGAAGGTGAAGTTGCCGAAGCATTTCAGATGGCTGTATTGAAAAAAATGCCAATATTATATGTTGTTCAAGATAACGAATGGGATATTTCTGCTAATGCAAAAGAAATTCGTGCTCAAGATGCAACGGAATATGCAAAAGGATTTAAAGGCTTAGAAACCCGTACCATTGATGGGACTGATTTCGAAAAATCATACAATACTGTAAAAGAAGTAATCGCCATTATTCGTAAAGAGCGTAGACCTTTTTTGATTCATGCAAAAGTTCCTTTGTTAAACCACCATACATCTGGTGTTCGTAAAGAATGGTATCGTGATGATTTAGAGGAAGCACAACAACGTGACCCATTTCCAAAATTCAGAAATCAATTAATAATTTCGGGTTTTGATATTGCAGAGTTAACGGAAATTGAAAAACAAGCTAAACAAAAAGTAGCAGATGATTATCAAAAAGCATTGGCTGCTGAAGATCCTCGTCCGGAAGATTTGTTTGATTATGATTTTATGCCAACTCCTGTTACAGAAGAGAAAGGACAACGTGAACCAGCTGGTAAAGAAAAAACCGTAATGGTTGATTCTGCCTTGTTTGCAATTAGAGAATTAATGACCAAACATCCAGAATGTTTATTGTATGGTCAAGATGTTGGTGGTAGATTAGGTGGTGTGTTTCGCGAAGCTGCAACTTTAGCTCAAACATTTGGTGATCATCGTGTATTCAATACTCCTATCCAAGAAGCATTTATTATTGGAAGTACAGTAGGTATGAGTGCAGTGGGATGTAAACCAATTGTTGAAGTTCAATTCGCAGATTATATTTGGCCCGGCTTAAATCAATTGTTTACAGAAGTTAGTCGTTCTTGTTATTTATCAAATGGGAAGTGGCCAGTAAGTATGATTTTGCGTGTGCCTATTGGTGCTTATGGTAGCGGTGGTCCTTACCACTCATCAAGTGTGGAGAGTGTGCTTGCAAATATTCGTGGGATAAAAATTTGTTACCCTTCAACAGGGGCAGATTTAAAAGGCTTGATGAAAGCAGCGTATTATGATCCGAATCCAGTAGTGATGCTAGAACACAAAGGCTTGTATTGGAGTAAAATTAAAGGAACAGAAGATGCTAAAACAATTGAACCCGATGAAGATTATATTATTCCTTTAGGGAAAGCACGAATGGTTCAAGAAGCAATTGCATCAACTGATAAAAGCTCATTGACCATTATTACTTATGGAATGGGTGTATATTGGGCAAAAAATGCGGCTAAAGAATTTGCAGGTCAAATAGAGATTGTTGATTTAAGAACCATCAATCCATTGGATGAAGCAACAGTTTTTGCATCTGTACGTAAGCATGGAAAATGTATTGTACTTACTGAAGAGCCCTATAATAATGGATTTGCACAAGCATTAGCAGGTAGAATTTCTAAATATTGCTTTGAATCATTGGATGCACCAGTTGAAGTGATTGGTTCTGAAAATTTACCAGCAATTCCTTTGAACTCTACATTAGAAACGACTATGTTACCTAATGCAAGTAAAGTAGCAAAAGCTATTGGCGAATTATTGAATTATTAATTTTACAAACAGAAGATATGTTATCTAACAACGATATATTAAAAAAATTAAGAGTAGCTCTTGAATTAAAAGATGAAGATGTAATTAAGATTTTGAAATTAGTAGATTTTGATATTACTAAGAGCGAAGTAAATGCATTGTACAGAACACCAGATCATCGTAATTACAAGGAGTGTGGTGATCAGTTGTTACGAAACTTTTTAAATGGTTTGATTATATTTAAACGAGGACCTATGCCTCCAAAAGGAGAGAAAGCTCCTGAGAAAAAATAAAAAATCCCCAGTATTTGCTGGGGATTTTTTTTGAGTAGCACAAACTTATTTTATTGCTTGATAAATTTTATTGTTTTTCCAGAATTTAAATCTTTCACAAAATAAATTCCATTTTCAAAATTTGAAACATCTATAACTTCATTCGTTTGAATTCTTTTATTTATTAATTCTTGTCCTAAAACATTACTAATAGAAATAATAGCAGCTTCAGTAGTTTGAACATTTAACAAAGAATGAGTAGGGTTAGGATAAATTTTTAGCAAAGTCGAATTAGCATAATTTGTTATTGAAGTAACAGTTATGTTCGAACAAATTGAAGTGTCTACGCATGAATTTAGCGTAATTTCAACCGCATAATTGCCACTTGTGGTTGCGGTGAATGACTGATTAGTTTCTCCTGAAATAAGTGCATTGCTGTTGTCGCAATCCAACCATCTGTAGTTTGCTCCAGTTTGGTTGGCAGAGATAATGTTTGTATTTACTACTACCGTAGGGTCAATTGTAGATATTGTTAGATTTATTGTGATCAAGCTATCACATCCGGTAATGTTTGGAATAATATCTGTGTATGTGTTTGAAGAAGTATAAATTGCACCACTTGGACTTGTATAACTATTGCATTCAGAAATTGTAATTGTGGAGGTTGTAGGCGAACAATTTAAAAGTTTTGCTAAATCTAAGTTGCCATCATTTCCTCTAAATTGCATAAAAAGATTTCCGTTACTCACTATTGGAAAACCATAATAGCCAGTATAGGCGTTTCCATAGTTATTTACTGGGTTTGGAATAACTGTTTGGGTATTTCCATCAAATTTTACTAAATTACAGATTGTGCTGTTATTTAAATACCACATGTATAATGCAGAATTGTGATTGATTGGTGCTTGATAGTAGCCACTATTAGCATTTTCGTATCCGCTAAGTGTTGGCTGCATCGTAAATGTTATTCCATCCCAGGTTGCAATATCGATATGGTTATCATTTGCTTTGTAACGAGCAACAATACTTCCATTCAAGGATGTAGATAATGAACCGTCATAACCAAAGGATGCATTTTCATAGCCAGATGGGCTAGGCATAATTGTTAAGTTAGTACCATCAAATCTAGCTAAATCAGTATTGTTGTCATCGCCCAAATATTGCATGTAAAGAACAGTGTCAATTACAATTGGTAATGCACCATAACCATGTGATGCCGACTGATATCCTACTGGACTTGCAATTAGGTTAGTTGTGGTTCCATTAAACTGACACAAATAGTAGTTACTACTTGCATCTCTGTATTGCATATAAATTTTCCCATTTACTTTAGCCGGAGACCCTAAATAACTATGGTTAAATGTAATTGGTATTACAGAAAGCGTTGTTCCATCATATTTAAATAAATTTCCTTGCCCTGAATTGTCTCTAAATCGTGTATATAAATTTCCATTCAATTCAATGGGGTCGCCTTGATAGCCCATTGTATTGTTGCTATAGTTTGCTGGACTGCTAATAATGGATGCCGTTGTTCCATTAAATTTCCCTAAGAAAAATGCTCCAGTTCCATTTTTATATTTTAGATATATGTTTGAATTTAAAACAAATGGAATTCCCTCATAATAGTAATTTGTTATGATGTGAGGGGTAAAAACACTTCCATTGTAGCTCATTAAATGATAATTACCAGCTGTATTCATGAATTTCATAAATATACTTCCTGCAAATTCAACAGGCGAACCAAAATAACCATAAGTATAACCAGATGGATTTGGTAATACTGTAAGTGTAGATCCATCAAATTTTGCTAAATTATAATTACCTGTATTACTCTTGTATCGTAAATACAATGTTGATCCAATAACGATTGGGTTTCCTTCATATCCAGCTCCTGTTGCACCATTCTCAAAACCAGTAGGACTTTGAAAAATCGTTAGCGAAGTGCCATCATATTTTGCTAAATCATAATTTCCATCATTCCCTATATATCTAAAATAGGTATTTCCTAAAAATTCAATTGGGTTATTAACATATCCTCTTCCGTTATTCTCATATCCTGCCGGACTTGGAATTATTGAGATTTGTGCTACTGTAAGTTGTTGTAGCAATAATAGTGTTAGTAAATTAAGTGTAATCTTTTTCATGACAAATAATCGTTTATATTAGATAAACAAAAATGACATAAATAAAGATGTTTTTATAGCTCTAGTTTCCGAATGGTAGAAACTAGTTTCCGATATGCTAAATTGAAAGCCTTAAGGAACGAAGTAATTCCTCGAAATCCTGCTTTTTTTCCCGTGAAATAGCAACCAATAAACCATTTTCCATAATTAATGTTGATTCTCCTTTTTGGTATTTTTTAATAAAATTAATATTGATTAAAAAAGAGCGGTGTGGACGGAAAAATTGTGGTTTATCAGAAAGTAATTCTTCAAATGTTCGCATAGGTTTGCTAACTGTGATTTTAGAGCCATTTTTTAAATAAACTTGTGTGTATGCTCTATCCGCTTCAAAAAGAATGATGTCATTCAAATCGGTGAAAAGCAAACCATCATTCATTGGAAATGCTATTTTTCTTATTTCATTTTCTTCATATGCATCTTTCATTAACTCTAATCGTTGGATGATATTTGCTTGCTCTTTCTTTTCTTTTACTTTTTCTACTGCGTTTTTTAAAGCATCTACCTCAACAGGCTTTAGAATGTAATCGATTGCAGAAACTTCAAATGCTCGAATGGCATACTGACTATATGCTGTAACAAATATTACTTCAAAACTTACATCTTTGAAAAAATCAAATAATTCGAAACCATTGTATTCAGGCATTTCGATGTCAAGAAATACCAAGTCTGGATTTTTTTTGTTGATCATCATTGCTCCTTCGGGAACACTGCCACACTCTCCAATGATTTCTATTTCAGTACAATATTCTTCTATAAGAGCACGAAGTGTAACTCTTGCTCCCGATTCATCGTCTATGATTATAGCTTTTATCATTTTCTTGTGTACAAAAATGTGACAATATAAATATTGTCTAATTTAAATTTTCCGAACAGTGTATTAAAGTTTCCCATTCGAATTTATTTTTTTAAAGGTATGCGCACAATTACCTTTGTACCAGTTTGAGTTTGGTTGTGGATATCTATTATTTCGATTCGATAATTACCTTGGCTTATAGTATTTAGCAATTCTACACGTTTTTCAGTTGCACCTGAAGCAAACGATTGATGCTTTTCTGATTGCCTTGTTTTAATTTCAGTTGCATGTTTTCGCCCAATTCCGTTATCTGTTATAACGCATATTAACTCGTTTTCCGATTTAAATTCAATGGATAATTCTTTCTTTCCCTTTTTATGTAGTAATCCATGTTTGATAGCATTCTCTACAAATGGTTGTAAAACCATTGGTGGAAGAGTAATAGCATATTCATCGATGGAATCCTCTGTCGTTATTCTGTAATTAAAATCAGTTCCAAATCTTAATTTTTCCAATGACAAATACAAGTCTAAAATGTTTTTTTCTTCATGAAGTGATATTTCTTCTTTGCCAGATATGTCCAGTACTTTTCGCATTAAATGACTAAATTTTCCAAGGTATAGATTTGAATTTTTAATGTCTTGTTTTAAAATTAAAGCTTGAATGGAATTAAGTGAATTATACATAAAGTGTGGGTTCATTTGTGCTTTTAATGCCGTTAATTGCGAATGAATCAGCTTTTTTTCTATTTCATTTCGTTTCCTGATTTTTTTTATTTGGTATTGGAAGATCAGGATTACTAATCCAATAGATAAAATTGTAACGGTAATGTAAAACCATCCTTTTTCCCAAATTGGACTTTCAACAGATAGTTGAAATGTTTTTATAACACTTGCATTGCCTGTTTCATTTACAGCATAAACTTCAAACGTATATTCACCAGGTGGAATAAATTGATAAATAATTTTGTTGTTAGCTGCTGGGCTTGATTTCCATGTACTATCTAATCCTATCATTCTATAGTGATAGGTATATCTACCTTTGCTTTTTAATGCAATGGAGGATAAAGTAATTTGAAAATTTGAATTATTATGTGGAAGTTTAACAATTGAGGTTAAATTTATTTGTTGATTGTTATGAAAAAGGGATACGATGCTTAAATAGGGAGGAGTATTGTTATTCCATTCAATATTTTCAGGGAAAAAAATGAGCCCTTTGTTGGACGCTAAATAAATAGTGTTCGCTCCAGTAGAAATTGCATTTACATCTTTTGCATTTATCCCAATAGAATTATTGAAGTATTCGATTTTTTTTAAATCTTTTGAAATTCTGTATAGCTGATTGTTACTACAAGTCCAAATGTAATTGTTACTAATACTAATTAATTTTAATTCATTTTCTATTATAGAGTTATTGGAATTTAATTCCGCAACTAGTTTACCATCTTTTATTATTATTAATCCTTCTGAAATGCTTGCAACTCCTATAAGGTTGTCGTTGATACTAATTGAATTGGCAAAGATACTTTTCCCATTTTTTTTTATTTCTGTCCAACTTCCCTTTTTATATCTAAAAACACCATTATTAAGAACATAATAAATTGCATTTTCAAATTCGCAGTAAGCCATTGAACGTCCACCCTTATTAATTGTATTTGTATAAGCGCTGTCGGGGTGTTTTTTTAAATAAGGTAAGTTGATTTTTCCATTAAGTTCTGGAGAAATATAGTACAAGGTATCATCAATTATAATAAAATCTCTAGCGTTGTAGGGTGCATTTGAATATGAAATGGCTCCTTTTGTTATTTCACTAAAAGGACCTTGTGCTAGATAAGTAGAGTTGTTATATATCTTGATACTTTTTGTGCTTAAAACAGGTTTTGTATGTTCGTATTTAATTTCTGAAAAAAGATTTTTAAAAATATCGAATATGTTTATTTTCCCTGTATACGAACCGATGAATAACGTACTATCGTTCTCTATCTCAAGTGCAGTTATATTGTTTTCAATTAAATTGCTGTTTTGAGACGTGTTTTTTTTTATTCTATAATCAGGAATTACTGATATCCCATCTTGTAAGGTAGAAATCCAATACATTCCTTCTTTATCTTGAAATATATTGCTTACTTTTTTGCCACTCAAAATACTAGTTGGTTCATGCAAATAACGAAACATTGCCTTTGTTTCAAATGTGCCATTCGCTGTACATAACCATAATCCACCGTTTCTATCACCACAAAGATTTAGTAGTCGTGTGTTTTTGTCAGAAGATAAGAATGATTTCAATTCTATTAATTCATCATTTTTAATTTCGCATAAGCTGTATTTTTTATTTATTAAATCTTCAGAGACGATATAAAGCTTTTCGTTTATCAAATAGAATGTGTTTTTAATATTTGTGTTTTCTAGCTTTTTTGAAGTAATTATTTTTTGTTTTTTAGATGCAATGTTATATTCAAAAATTTTACTTTGTCGGGTTGAATAATATATTTTATTATTATAAAATTCAATTCCAATTACATTGATATTTTGTTCGTTAAGCGAAATTTCTTGTTTGTTTTTGCCAATGGCATCTCTTTGAATTAGCTTGTTGTCAGATATAAACCAAGCATTGCATTCATTGTCTAAAGAATAGAGTGAATTTATCGTTTTTGTGGAACTTAAATCTGCAATTACAATTAATGAATCAGATTCCACTCTGTAAATTTGCCCATTAAAGTTTCTACACCAAATTCTGCCTTTTGTGTCAAGCTTTAACCCTGAGATACTTTTCCCATTTTGCTGTTTACTTTTGTATTGTTTGTATTCAAAGCCATCATATTTGTATAGTCCGGCATCGCATCCAATCCATATATAGCCCTCATTATCTTGTATTACTTGGTATACTTCGTTACTTGGAAGTCCATTTTCGTCATTAAGTTCGTAGTGGAAGGGTTCTTGAGGAAAAGCAGTAGTGCATAAAAAGATTAAAACAAATGAAATTAGCATTTGTTTAAAATCTATTTTTTGCATGTTCTTAAGCATAATTGGTTGTATTTGATAAGTCGAAAATACGATATTTTTTAATAGTAGTTTTAGCAGATTTAGTCCCTAAATTTAATATCTTTGGTAAAACATATAAAAACTATAAATCATGCAAAAGCAGTATGATGTAATTATTGCCGGAGGCGGTTTAGCAGGACTAACGCTTTCTATTCAACTTAAAAAAGCTAATCCCAATATTTCCATTTTGATAATGGAATACCGTGATACAATTGCTCCAATTGCAGCACATAAAGTTGGTGAGTCAACAGTAGAATTGGCAACACATTACTTTAGGGAAGTTTTAGAATTAAAAGATTATTTGGAAGAGTTCGAATTACCAAAACATGGTTTACGTTTCTTTTTCAATGATGGAAGTAAAGAAGAACTTTCAAATAGAGTGGAGTTAGGGCCTCGTTTAAAATTACCTGTTCCTAGTCACCAATTGGATAGAGGAACATTTGAAAATTTCTTAGAAAAACACACAAAAACATTTGGAACCGAATTTATGTTGGGTGCTAGGGTTAAAGATGTTATTTTTTCTTCAGAAGGACACGAGGTTGTTTATAACCATGATGGTGAGGAGAAACGTTTAAAAGCAAAATGGGTGGTGGATGCAACTAGCCGTTTTAGTTTGTTGAAGCGTAAATTAAAATTTGAAAAGAAAGCACCACACGATGTAAATGCTGTTTGGTATCGTGTTAAAGGTGTTGTGGATATTGACGAATGGAGCGACAATGAAAAATGGAAAACATTTTTAGCTCCTAAACTTCGTTATTTAAGTACAGTCCATTTAATAGATAAAGGTTATTGGCTATGGATAATCCCTTTGGGTTCTAAGAATACCAGTATTGGTATTGTTGCTGATCAGGATATTCATCCATTTGACACTATCAATACTTATGAAAAAGCAGTTGCTTGGATAAAGAAAAATGAACCACAAGCATACAAACATGTTTGTCCTCCTGAAAATGAATTATTAGATTTTAGGATATTACGTCATTTCGCACATGATAGCGAGCGCATTTACTCTTCCGAAAGATGGGCTGTAACAGGCGAAGCAGGAGTATTCTTAGATCCGTTCTATTCACCAGGTAGTGATTTTATTTCTTTAAACAATACTTGGTTAAGTGATTTAATCCTTAGAGATATTAGCGGTGAAGACATTACTGTTCGTGCTCAAATTTATGAGCAAACACATTTACGTTGGTTCGAAAGTTGGTTGCCGATTTATCAAGATAAATATAAATTAATGGGCAGCTCACAAATCATGGTGATGAAAATATTCTGGGATTGGGCGATCTATTGGTCGGTGCCATGTTTGTTGTTTACAAATAAAGGATTTACCGATTTAAAAGTGTTGAAAGAGTTGTTTGTTTCTGAAGATTCAATTGGCAGGAAATTCCAGATGCTGAACAAACGCATGCAGGATTTATTTTTGGAATGGTTGCCTTATGAAAATAAAGTATTTGAAAATAAATACATCGATCCATTGGATTTAGGCTATTTAAAACAATTTCAGCAAGGTATCGAAAATCAACATTCAACAAAAGAATTGTTGGATAGAGTAAAATCGAACGTGAAAATGCTAGAACAAGTTGCTGCTGAAGTATTTCGTTTGGTGAGCAATGAAGTAAAAGGGACTCCTATCGACATGAAAGTTAATCCTTACACCATTACATTAAATGGAACAGTTGATACAACAAGTGAAAATGCTTTACCTGTTGATGATTCAATTGCTATGGATGTTGCAAAAATGTGGTTTTACAAAACAGAATTGGTTTAATACTAAAATCAAAAATGAAAAAAGAAGAATTACCTCAAGATGATAGCGCACTAAAAGCGATGACAAGAGAGTTGTGTTATGTGAAAGATAATGATGGGAAATACACAACAGGCTTAAGTACGGGTTGGGATGTGAAAAAACAAGCACTCGATAATGCTTGGGAAGATATTAATGAACGTGTAGAGGAGGCTCGAAAACTTGTCAGAAGTGGTGAAAAAAGTCCAGTTTATTATTTTATGGAATTACGATTGATGGATATGCCGGTTTTATCTGGTTATACAGGTTTTTGGAGCTTTAACATAAAAAGACATATGAAACCCGATGTATTTAAAAATTTAAGTGATAATAAATTAGCCATTTATGCGAAGGCTTTCGAAGTGAGTGTTGATGAATTAAAGAATTTTAAAGGATAATATGGATAAAGAAATAACAACGTTTAAACATATACAAGCAGCGCATTGTGAAAATGGAGCTACAACAAGTTTGTTAAGATACCATGGATTAGATTTTATGACCGAGCCATTGGCTTTTGGAATGGGTTCGGGGATATTCTATATCCACATTCCTATTCTAAGTATTAATAATGGTCCAGCAATATCCTATCGCAGTATGCCTGGGTGGATTTTTAGTCGTACGTGTAAGTCATTAGGAGTTAAAGTAGTTCGTAAAAAATTTGGAACTAATGAAAAAGCAGCACATGATTTTTTGGATAAAAAAATTATAGAAGGTGTTCCTGTTGGTTGTCAAGTTGGTGTTTTTAATCTGCCTTATTTTCCACCTGAATATCGGTTTCATTTTAATGCTCATAATTTAATTGTTTATGGAAAGCATGGGAATGATTATTTGATAAGTGACCCTGTAATGGAAACTGTGACTACTTTATCAGAAGAGGATATGATTAAGGTTCGTTTTGCAAAAGGTCCACTAGCTCCGAAAGGGCATGTTTATTATCCCGAAAACGTTCATAAAGTGGATAACGAAACAATTAAAAGAGGAATCATTAAAGGAATAAAACGTAGTGCTCGTGATATGTTGCATGTTCCTGGGAATATTGCAGGTGTTGATGGAATCAAATACACTTCAAAACAGATTCGTAAGTGGAGAGAAAAATTAGGACCACGAAAGGCTGGTTTGTATTTAGGACAAATTGTACGTATGCAAGAAGAAATTGGTACTGGTGGTGGAGGTTTTCGCTTCTTGTATGCAGCGTTTCTTGAACAAGCCTATCAATATGTTCCCAATGAACAATTATTGTCCATTTCGGAAGATTTTACAAAAGCAGGTGATTTATGGAGAGAGAGTGCTGTTCAAATGGGACGTATTTACAAAGGGCGAATAAATAATGAACAAAAAGATTTTGAAGTATGTGCTGATCTTTTATTAGAAATAGCAGATATCGAAAAAAGTGCTTTTTTGAAGTTGAAAAAAATGAATTTTTAAAAATGGCAGCATAATTGTAATTGAGCACTAAACCCTAAAAAAATAAATAAAATGAAAAGAATAATTACAACACTAATATTGGCTGTTAGCATTGCTGGAAGCCTTTTTGCTCAGAAAGAAGTGAAATATGCTAAAATCTTTTACAAAGATTTAAAAATGGAAACCAACGATATTGTTATAATCGTTGATAATGCAGTTTCTACAGCTGGTGAAACAAAGTTTAAATTAAAAATCATGAACAAGACGAATGATTATTTGATTTTAAAACCAGAAGAGTGTAAGTTTATTGTCAATGGGAAGGAAGAAAAACCGCAAGAAAAATGGTTAGTGATTTCTCCGAATGAAAGTGATTTTAGAGTTGTAAATTTAAAAGGAGCTGGTTACAATGCAATCAAGAACTATCAATTTGTTTTGGATGGTCTATATCGTGTGGATGCAAATACAAAAGGAATTCCAACACCAGATTTTAAATTACCTGCCTCACAAAATGATTTCAAAACAGGACCATTTGCAAACACAGTAACGAAGGTTGTAAAAGAAACAGATAAAACGGAAGTGAAATTTAATGTTACGTATACTGGCGACAAAATTGGTTTTGTTTTTCCTTCAAAAGTATCTGTTAAAATGCCTGATGGTAATATTTATGCAAATGCAAAGTCGAAGTCAGATGCTATTATGCTTGTTAAAGGCGGATCAGACAATTACAAATTAAAATGGGAGCGTATGGAAGGTGGAAAAATGATGGACATGCAAAAAGTTGATATGTTGATTCAATGGAATGATGCTTTTGCTGAAGTAACACCAGTTAAAATGAAAGCAGAAACAATTGAAATGTTGTTTGATGAGGTAATGAGTAATGAAAAGGGAAAATAATTTATTTTCATAGTTGATTAAAAAAAGCCCCAGCTAAAATAGCTGGGGCTTTTTTTAATAATTGAAATTTAATTGAGTCGTTTGATTGCAAGCATTAGGAGTTATAATTGTATCTGTTAATGTTGCTAATCCATTTCTATATATTTTACATTCAACAGTGTTGGGGTAGCCCGCTATTAAATCTAAAGATAGGATAAACGGATTGTTGAAATAATTGCTGTCTATTTTGGTTTTAAAATTCTTTATGAAATTTGTGTTTTTTAATATTATTGAATCTGGTTGTGAAGATAACAGAGATGAGTCGTTCAGGGAAATGTTTCCCAATGCATAGCAGTAGCAGTTGAAATTTATTGTTTGTGAGCCTTCTCTTAGCTGTATTGTACCACTTTTTTCGACAATTTTATTAAACGGCAAGGGCACAAATCCAAGTGTCAGTGAAGCATTTTTATTAAAAGTATAAGATAATTTATAAAAGCCGGAAGCATCTGTTTTTGTCTCAATTCTATCATAATATGTGTTTTTGTGCAAGCTATGATCGTCTTGTAAAAAAACAATATCATTGCTAATAGGTGTAGACCAAGGCAACAATGTTGCATGTCCAGTAACAGTAACTGTTGTGTCGTTTATTGTACATCCCATTATTAGTACAATTAGGCAACTTAAACTAATTATTTTTTTTTTCATGTATTGATGCATAAAAAAACTCTCCTGTCTTTTGTGTTGAGAGGAGAGTTTTGTGTTTTTATTAATCTTGTTGTAAAAATGGATATCGATAATCCGTTGGTGGAACAAAAGTTTCCTTGATGGTTCTTGGTGAAACCCATCGTAATAAATTTATCATCGATCCAGCTTTATCATTCGTTCCCGAACCTCTTGCTCCACCAAATGGTTGTTGTCCAACAACAGCACCAGTTGGTTTATCGTTGATGTAAAAATTACCAGCTGCATTGCGCAATGTTTTTGTTCCCAATTCAATTGCATATCTATCTTGAGCAATGATTGCACCTGTTAATGCATAGATAGAGGTAGAGTCAACTAATTTTAAAGTTTCTTCGTATTTATCTGCATCGTAAACATAAAGCGTTAATACTGGACCAAATAACTCTTCACACATGGTCACGTATTTCGGATCATTTGCTTTGATAATTGTTGGTTCAATAAAATAACCTTTCGATTTATCATAATTACCACCAGCAACAATTTCTACATTTTTATCTGCTTTTGCTGCATCAATGTATTTCGCCAATTTGTCAAATGATTTTTCATCAATTACTGCATTGATAAAGTTTGTGAAATCTTCAGTAGGTCCCATTTTGATTGTTTTCAAATCGGCAACTACTTGTGCTTTTACTTCTTCCCAAATGTTGGATGGAATGTAGGCACGGGAAGCGGCAGAGCATTTCTGACCTTGGTATTCAAATGCACCACGACTGATAGCTGTAGCAACTATTTTAGCATCGGCAGATTTATGAGCCATGATAAAATCTTTTCCACCCGTTTCACCTACAATACGAGGATATGTTTTGAATTTATGAATATTGTTTCCAATTGTCTTCCATATGTTTTGAAATACTTCAGTAGATCCAGTAAAGTGGATTCCTGCAAAATCTGCATGAGAGAAAATAACATCAGCAGCATCCGGACCACTTGGATAAATTAAATTAATAACTCCATCTGGTAATCCTGCTTTCATGAATATTTCCATTAATACATTTGCAGAGTATACTTGAGTGTTTGATGGTTTCCAAACAACCACATTGCCCATCATAGCACATGAGGTTGGTAAATTACCAGCAATTGCTGTAAAATTAAATGGAGTTAATGCATATATAAAACCTTCTAAAGGACGTTGTTCAACTCGGTTCCAAACACCAAATCCAGTTCCTGCCACAGGAGGTTGTTGCTGGTAAATTTCGGTCATGTACAATACATTGAATTTTAAAAAGTCAATGATTTCACATGCGCTATCAATCTCTGCTTGAAAAGCATTTTTTGATTGCCCTAACATTGTAGCTGCATTTAATTTTGCACGGTACGGACCAGCAATTAATTCAGCTGCTTTTAAGAAAATACTAGCACGGTGTTCCCAAGAAAGCGCTTCCCATTTAGGCTTTGCAGCTAATGCTGCATCAATAGCTTGAGAAACATGCTCTTTCGTTGATTTATGAAAATGTCCTAATGTATGTTTATGATCATGAGGTGGAGCAAGGCGAATTTTTTCTCCACTTCGTACTTCTTTTCCACCAATGTACATTGGAATGTCCAACTCTTGTGAACGCAATTCTTTTAACATTGCTTGTGTTGCAATTCTTTCGGGGCTACCAGCTGCGTAACTTTTTACTGGCTCGTTCACTGGAACAGGAACGGTATAAAATCCTTTTGGCATATAATTAAAATTATAAATTAATGTTCTTAAATTTTTGAAGTACAAATATAACAAAAAAGGAGGGAGGCTGTATGTGATAACTCGTACTGTTTTTGTTGTTTTTAATCGATTGTTTAGCTAAATTTATATTATGTATTCAGTTAAACTCATTTTAGTAGTATGTTTCGTTGGGATTTTGTTCTCTGGATGTCTTGTGTCTAAGATGGTAGAAGGTGAGCCAGGAACTTGTGAAGTACATAGCAATCGATTGCATAGAAGTTTGGTTCGTGTTAAATATGGGGCTTATTGTGCACCTGGAACTCATTTAGGGAAAGGCAGTGAAGGTTTTCCGCATGCTAAGCATCCTATTTGTGGCGGTTGTTCTGTGAACAAGAAGTTTCGTTGGTTTTATAATTGTTCGAAGTGTAATAAAGCAAAGCGAAAAAACAGGATTCAATTTATTAAGCAGCGTGATCGAAAAAATGAAATTAGAGCTACCTTTTAATTTTAGTTAGCCTAAATTTATAGTTATTATATAATAACTAAACAAAAGATTTATCCGATTCTTTTCTGTACAAATAAATCGACCTTTTCAAACAATTGTTGTGGTGAGTTGGTTCTCCAAGATACATCATTTAATTTGCCACCTGAAACAATGTAATAGTCGATGTTTGCTGCATTAAATTCTTTCAATACATGTTCTCTAAAATTTAGGAATGCTATCCAACCATCTTCCACTTCTTCAAACCATTCTTCGTAATAACAATCATCTGAATGATGAAAATTCAATACGTTTTCTCCAATCAAAATGAATTTATTTACTCCATACTCCATTATTCTTTCAATAATGTCACGTTTTAAAATCATGATGTCATTATTGATGGCATCGTTCCATTCTCCAATTAATTCAATGATTGCATAACCTTGCTCATATTCTACAAACAGTATTTTTATATAGAGTGTAGGGGAGTCGATATCATCCCATTGAGGATGAATTAAATAATTATAAATAGCATTGGTATATTCAAACTCACTGTATTCACGTTCATAAAATGGTGAGCGTTCATCTTCTGATGCTATGTAGTGATGTCGCCAGTTGTAATATGGTTCTATATCCTGCATAATTAGGAAAAAGAATTTTTGTGTTTATTTGTTTTGGATTTACCAGATGAATTAAGGTAGTTTACTTTTTTGTTGAATCTACCGCTTTTCTTACGCTACCATATTTTAGTAGTAACTCGTTTGCTTTTTTATAGGATACGTTTAATTCCTTCATCACCATATTCGTTCCTCTATCAACCAATTTGTTATTGCTTAATTGCATATCCACCATTTTGTTCCCCTTTACTCTCCCTAATTTAATCATCACAGAAGTGGAAATCATATTTAATACCAATTTTTGTGCTGTGCCAGATTTCATGCGTGTGCTGCCTGTTACAAACTCAGGTCCTACCACCACTTCGATTTTATGTTTTGCAACTTTTGCAACATTACTTCCTTTGTTACAAACGATGCAGCCAGTCAAAATATTATTTTTATTGCAATTTTCTAATGCACCAATTACGTAAGGAGTAGATCCCGATGCCGCAATTCCTATCACTACATCTTTAGTTGTGATTTTGTGTGCTTGTAAATCTTTCCAACCTTGTTGGGTATCATCTTCTGCAAATTCAACCGCCTTACGAATTGCTTTATCGCCACCCGCAATTAAGCCAATTACCATTCCTTGAGGAACGCCATAGGTTGGAGGGCATTCGCTCGCATCTACAATTCCTAATCGTCCACTAGTACCTGCACCCATGTAAAATAATCGTCCGCCTAATTGCATTTGCTTTACAATGGCATTCACCAGTTTTTCAATTTTTGGAATTACTTTTTCAATTGCATCCGGAACTGTTTTGTCTTCCTTGTTTATGTTTTTTAGTAATTCTTTTACACTCATTTTTTCGAGTGCATTATATTTTGAATCGGATTCGGTAGTTCTTTTCATTAGAATGTGTAGGTGTGAAAACGCTGTGTATTATTTTATAAAAGAAAAAATAAAAGGGCGAAAATTTTCGCCCTTTTTAACTAATAAATTCTTGGAAACTTTGCAGGATTACTTTCTTGCATCATTTCATATACGGTATCAAACACATCATCGGCACTTGGCTTGCTATAATAGTCGCCATCTGAACCATAGGCTGGACGGTGATCTTTTGCCGCTAATGTTCTAGGTTCTGTATCTAGATAGTTGTATCCACCTTGTTCTTCCAGAACTTTTTGTAAGATGTATGCACTTGCTCCACCTGGAACATCTTCATCTAAAATCAACAAGCGATTTGTTTTCATCAACGATTCAACAATCGAATGGTTTAAATCGAATGGCAATAATGTTTGAACATCTATTACTTCAACAGAAATATCAGCTTCCGCTAATTGTTTCACTGCTTCCATTGCAATTCGGCAACATGAACCGTATGTTACCAGGGTAATATCTGTTCCTTCGTTAATCGTTTCAACAACACCCAGTGGTAATTTATATTCACCAATGTTTGATGGTAATTGTTCTTTTAAGCGATAACCGTTTAGTGGTTCAATTACCAATGCTGGTTCATCTGCACATAAAAGGGTGTTGTAAAATCCTGCAGCTTGTGTCATGTTACGAGGAACGCATACATGAATGCCACGTAATGAATTAATAATCATTCCCATTGGTGAGCCGCTATGCCAAATACCTTCTAAGCGGTGACCACGTGTACGAATAATAACAGGTGCTTTTTGTCCGCCTTTGGTTCTGTATTGAACAGTAGCTAAATCATCACTCATGATTTGCAAAGCGTATAATAAATAATCTAAGTATTGAATTTCTGCAATTGGACGTAAGCCACGCATAGATAAACCAATTGCTTGGCCCATGATGGTTGCTTCACGAATACCTGTATCGAATACTCTGATTTCACCATACTTCGCCTGTAAGCCTTCTAAACCTTGGTTTACACCACCAATTCGTCCGCTATCTTCTCCAAAAATTAAAACTTCTGGATATTTATTTAAGATGTAGTCAAAGTTTTCACGTAATAATTCTCTTCCATCTACATGTTTTGCTTCACCCGAAAATTCAGTTTTAACAGGTTTTACATTCAATGCTTTTTGGTTTGATTCGCTATGCAAGTAGGAGCTGTAACGATCAAAATTTGCAAGGTTTGATTCGTTCAACCAATCCGATAATTTTGTTTTAGCAGCAATGTTTTCCGCTCTCGTAATACGTAGAATTCGTTTTGCAGCAGAAGCAGTATCCTTGCGGATTGGTTCCAAAACAGAATTTAAGTCTGTTTTAATTTTTGCAATGAATGATGCATTTTCACTGTTTGCTGCAATTTCATCAATGATTGCATTAACTTCTTTTATTTCTTGTTTGATTGGATTTTGGTAAGCAGTCCAAGCAGCCGCTTTTGCTTCGCGTACAACCTTTTTTGCATTCTCTTCAATCTCATTCAATTCTGTTTCAGATGCTAATTTGTTTAATAGAATCCATTCACGCATTTTTTTGATTCCATCAAAATCACTTTCCCATTGCAAACGATCTTTTGATTTGTAACGCTCGTGTGAGCCTGATGTACTATGACCTTGAGGTTGAGTAACTTCTTCAACATGAATTAAAACAGGAACATGTTCTTCTCTACAAACTTTAGCTGCTTTTTCATACGTTTCGCATAAATGTGCATAGTCCCAACCTTTTGTTTTGAAAATTTCATAGCCATTTCCTCCATTTTCGCGTTGAAATCCTTTTAATATTTCAGAGATACTTTCTTTTGTTGTTTGGTATTTTTTAGGAACTGAAATTCCATGTCCATCATCCCAAACAGAAACTAACATTGGGATTTGCATTACACCAGCCGCATTAATTGTTTCCCAAAATAATCCTTCAGAAGTACTCGCGTCACCAATAGTTCCAAATGCAATCTCAGAACCTTTATTCGAAAAGTATTTGAATTTATCTTTTTGTAAATCGGGGTTTAATTTGTAGTGTTTAGATGCCATTGCTAATCCAAGTAAGCGAGGCATTTGACCACCTGTAGGAGAAATGTCAGCAGAAGAGTTTTTTATTTTCGTTAAATCTTTCCAAGTGCCATCTGCATTTAAGCTACGTGTTCCAAAATGTCCACCCATCTGACGGCCAGCACTCATTGGTTCTGCATCTACATCGGTATGTCCATAAAGTCCAGCAAACCATTCTTGCAAACTTAAATTTTCGGTAGCAAACATGAATGTTTGATCGCGGTAATAACCTGAACGAAAATCCCCGTCTCTGAAAACTTTAGCCATTGCTAACTGAGCAACTTCTTTTCCGTCACCAAATATTCCGAATTTAGCTTTTCCGGTTAAAACTTCTCTTCTTCCCATTAAACTTGCTTCACGACTTTCGTTAGCAATTTTATAGTCGTTTAAAACGATTTTTATGAATTCGGTAACTTTTGTGTTTCCGCTTGCAAGTGTTGACATAGTAAGAAATAATTAAAAATTCATGTTCCACAAATATAAGTATTTGTAGGCGCGAATTGAAGGGATTGAATAATTTGTGGAAAAATGTTTTTTGTTCTGAATTAGTCCTGATTATCAGGCTATTTAGAATTTTTCGTTGTAAATTTTAATCGCTTGGCGATTGTATTTATTTCGATTGCTTTTGGAAACACCCGATATAATTGGGCAAGTGATTGCGGCTGCTGCACAAACTGCACTTATAGCTAAATCTCCTGAATCAAATCGGTTATAACCACCGCTGCTGCTAAAGATTCCTGTGCTTTTTATTAGGAATATATAGGAAGTAATTCCCAATGGAATAGCTGCAAAACCAATGTATTGCATCGATTTAGCATCTTTTGCTTGACCTACAAAACCCATTATTTGTTTGTTATTTGTTTTTAGAAGCATATCGTGTAAATCGCGCTCACTAATTGTTCGGTCTTGATAGCGGAATCGAGATCCCCAGGTATCAATTCGATTGTTTGGTTTTACAGGTGCTGTAGTATAGTATTCGTTTGTTTTTTCAGTAACAGTAATGGTTGTTTTTGCTGGTGCTTCTTGTTTAAAAACTTCCTTTACACCATTCGAAAACTTTATCATTTCAATACTCGATTTCGATTCTACATAGGTAGGACCATCTTGAAAATCAAATCGTTTGTACTTTATTTCGTTAGGTGTTATTTCAGAAACTTTTGCTAAAATGGTATCACCACTTAATTTTACGATTGTATCTTGAGCATTTGCAGTAATTGTAGCAAAAATGATTATGCAGAATAAAAATATTTTTTTCATGGAAATGAATAGTTTACACAAATATAACAAAAAAACAGAGCTTGCTAAAAGCAAACTCTGTTTTGAAAAAAGGGTGGAGAATAAGAAATGCTACGAACTTATTCTCCCAAAATGTTGTTTTGCACGTACTTTACCCCTTTTTAGATTTAATAAACCCAAATCTTTGTTCTATAACGCAACAATACTTTAAAAGTTACAGGACTTTAAAATTTAAATCGATGAAGTAAATTGTTTCCGCTTTCGTAGCTTCATTGCTTAAGTCCAATTTTGGAAATTCAGATTCAACGTACTTTTTAAGTTCTTTATTGTTCGTGTTCACATCTAAAAGAATGATTGTTCCATTGTTGTTAATTTTAAATTGAACATTTACGTTTTCGTTGAGTTTTTTGTTCTTTAATTGTTGAGGAACTTTCAATTGTTTACTAATGGTTTTATTGATTCCTGTTCCATTTCCTGCGTAACTTATAGTGATGCTTACTAAAGCTACCACTATTATTAAGAATATTTTTTTCATAGGGATGTTGTTTTTGTTTTATGCTAGACGATTGTCGAATCGATTAGTTACAATTTTTTAATTTTTCTTTTTTGATATTTTATTAAGGCATTTTTGGTTGAGCTGGAATAGCTGGAATGTTCGGTATAATAATAGTATCGTGTTTTATTACATTCTCCAAGCCGTTACAGTCCAAACACTCCAATCCTCTTGTAGTCATAATCCATCTTCTATTTACCATGTCACTATCATATGTATCGTTCACATTGTCGATGTCATAAATTATTTTTTCCATGCGTTTGCTCAAGAACACAACTTTGTTCAATGGAACTTTTAGGATTAATTTAAGTTCTTGACCACGTAATTTGTCGAGCGCATCAATATCATAGAAGCTATTAAATAAGATGGTTGAGTCCATTTGGGTGATTGCATATTCAATGTTTTTTGCTCTATTGGCAGCTTCTTTTTTGTCGAATCCTTCAGCACTTTTCACTGCAACTAATTCAAACTCGTTTGTTTCGCTTGCTACAATAGTAAAGCTTGGATAGCCCAATCTGAATTTTTGTTCATCTTTTGAAATAATGTACCAGTCGCCCAAATGGATTTTACGATGCCTGTTGTATTTGTCTTCAATATCTTCTTCCGATGATGGTTTAAGATCAAGATATAACGTGTTGTTTGTTGGTTGAGCAATGGTAATATTTTGCTTTGTTGTAGCGTGTTCTGTAAAGTCTGTTCCAATTTGGATTCCAATGTAAATCATAATAGCTAATCCGAATAACCAAAGAATATTTGCGGTGTATTTTACAATCCTGTTTTTTTCTTTGAAGCCGAATAAATATTTAATTCCACTGTAGACCATACTCAACAAGGGTATTCCAATAAATAAGATTAATCCAATTACAATTAATTCAAATGAGATAGTATTTGGTAATACGGCATCTCCAAATTCGTATAATGAAAAGTGGATGGCGTCTCCTGGTGAGCTAAATGCTGATATTGTGCCACGACCAAACAATGTGGCTAATAGTGCAACAAGGAATGTTATGCCTATTACGATTAAAAAAATGGCAAATATTTTTCCAACAACTTTAAATGTACCTTGAAAAAGTTCTGTAATAAAACTTCCTACTCGGTGAGCTGATTTTTTAACTTTTGCTTTGTTTTCAGGGTTATTTACATCGTTTTCCCAACCTTTCATTCTTTTTTTGAAATCATCAAATTCTTCAGTAACTGCTTTACCAATATTGTTCACATCCACCTTTTCGCCTCTCATTTCAAGTTTTTCAGCAGTTGTTTTTGCTTCAGGTATAATCATCCATAGGATAATATATAATAGGAAACCAGTACCGAATACAAAGAAGCTAATTGCAAAAGCTCCTCTTAACCAAATTGGATCAAAATCGAAGTAGTTAGCAACACCTGAGCAAACACCACCTAGCATTTTTTCGTCAGGATCGCGGAATACACGTCTGCGCCCAGTATGGTGTTGTTTTTCATTGTATTGGTTGTTGGAACCATTATTTGGTTGACTTGTAGCACTTTCATCTGCAAAGTCTTCAGGTTTCCCCATTACAGCGATAACGCTTTCAACATCTGCCATCAAAACAGCTTGTTTTGTTTGACTCACTTTTGTTTGTAGCATTTCAGCAATGCGCGATTCTATATCACTCATTATCTCATCTCTACTTTCTGAATTTGCGAAATAACCTTTGATTGCGGCCAAATACTTATTGAGTTTATCGTATGCATCTTCTTCGATGTGAAAAATGATACCACTTAAATTCATTGTTATTGTACGGTTCATTGTATCGTGTTTTTAGATTGTTAAAATTAGTTTTGTGTTGTTTTGTTTACTGCTTCTACCAGCTCGTTCCAGGTGATGTTTAATTCTTTTAGAAATTGTTCGCCTACGGGTGTGAGTTTGTAGTATTTGCGTGGAGGTCCAGATGTTGATTCCTCCCAGCGATAACTTAACAAGCCATCATTCTTTAAGCGGGTAAGAAGTGGATAGAGTGTACCTTCCACTACAATCAATTTTGCCTCTTTCATTTTTTCAATAATTTCTGAAGGATAATGTTCAGTTTTCGAAAGAATCGATAGAATACAAAACTCAAGGACACCCTTTTTCATTTGTGCTTTTGTGTTTTCTATATTCATGGTTATTATTTTTTAATTCAGTACTTATTTGACAATGCAAAGATATATACAAAAATTAGTACCTTGTATCACATAGTACTAAAATATTTTATAAGTTATTGATTTTCAATGAATAAATTTTTCAATTCATTTTAAAAAAATGAGTATTTTTGCAAAAAATATAATTTATGCATTTAGCTCAGGACTTTAGTGAATTGTTTACCGTTGCTTCTTTAATTAGTTTACTGACACTTTCTGTCCTAGAGGTTGTTCTTGGAATAGACAATATCATTTTTATTTCGATAGTTGCCGGGAAATTGCCTAAAAGCAAACAGCCAAAGGCTCGTACAATTGGTTTGATGTTAGCATTAATTATGCGTGTAACATTGCTTTTTAGTATATCATGGATTGTAGGCTTAAAAGATGCATTGTTTAATATTGGTGATTTTGGTGTTACAGGAAGGGATTTGATTTTATTTGCTGGTGGTGTGTTTTTATTGTACAAAACAACAATTGAGTTGCATAATAAAGTTCAAGGGTATGAAGAAGAAGGTGTGAAATCAAATAAAACCAGCTTTAATGGAATAGTGCTTCAAATCGTATTAATTGATATTGTTTTTTCATTCGATTCAATTTTAACTGCGGTTGGTTTAGTAACGAATCTAATCGTAATGATTTTAGCAGTAATTATAGCAATGATAATCATGATTTTATTCTCCGGAAAAGTGAGTGATTTTATTAATGAAAATCCAACCATTAAGGTATTAGCGCTATCGTTTTTGTTGATGATAGGAATGATATTGGTTCTAGATGCATTGCATCAACATGTTGATAAAACAATAGTATACATCTCCATTGGTTTTTCATTGTTTGTAGAAATGCTGAATATTCGGATGCGAAAGAAATCTGGAAAAGGCGATACTAATGATGATCCACGAGACGTAATTTAGTCAATGAGTGCTTTTTTGCACTATGAATACTTACGTTCAAATCAAATCCCAACAATAGAATTAGCGAGTTGATGTAAATCCACATCATAATTACAATAAGGGTTCCAATAGAACCATATAATTTATTGTAATTGCCAAAATTATTTACATAATAACCAAATGCTAATGATGCTACTATAATTAGCACCGTTGCAAACATTGATCCTGCAGAAAAGAAACGCCATCCTTTTTTTTCCTTTGGTCCAAGATAATAATGAAATGAAATTAGTGAATAGCTAAGCATTGCAAGAATTATCCATTTTCCTGTATTCAAGATATAGAACAATGTTTTGTCTTTGTGAATCAAATAATGAAATCCTAATTCGCTTCCAATAATTAGCACAATAGCTGTCGATAGTAATAGGATTGTAATAAACAACATGTAGAATGATGCAACCCTTTGCATCAAAGGAGTTCTTGTTTCAATATCATGATAGGTTTCATTAAACGCATTGATCATGGCATTAAAACCATTGGTAGAAAAGTACAATGCAGAAATGAAACCAAAAGATAATAGACCGCCACGTTGATTCTTAATAATATCAGCAATGGTGCCTTCCGTTGCTTCAAAAGCCGATTTGGGTAATACGTTTTGCAATAGATTAAATAAATAATCTTGAAAGTGTTCAATTGGAATGTAGGGAATGAGTGTAAATAAAAAGATAATAGTAGGAAAAAGTGCTAAAAAGAAACTAAAAGCAAGAGATGAAGCACGCATGTTTAGAGCACCGTTCTTTAAACCTTGAAAGAAAAACTTTGTTACCACGTAAAACGATAATCCTTCGAAGCCTGGCAAAATCAATTTTTTGCTCCCTTTTATAGCCTTATAAACAGGTTTGATTCGGATTAATAATTTTATGTATTTCGTTTGCATTTTAATATGCTTTTAAACTAAGGTCAATGCTTTTAATATGATGTGTAAGTGCACCCACTGAAATGAAATCAACTCCGCATTTTGCATAGGTTCCAATAGTTTTTTCTGTAATCCCACCCGATGCTTCTGTTTCGTATTTGCCATCAATCAATTGAATTGCTTTTCTAATGTCTGCATAGCTAAAATTATCAAGCATAATGCGATGAACTCTGCCAACTGCCAGTATTTCCTTTACCTCATTCAGGTTACGCGCTTCCACTTCAATTTTTAATTTTTTCTTTTTCGATTTTATATATGCATTTGCAGAATCAATCGCTTGTTTTATTCCTCCTGCATAGTCAATATGATTGTCTTTTATTAGAATCATGTCGTATAGTCCAATGCGATGATTAGCTCCGCCACCAATTAAAACCGACCACTTTTCAAGTCCTCTGATTGTTGGAGTTGTTTTTCGAGTATCAATAACCTTTGTTTTAGTGCCTTTGCACAATTGAACCAGATGGTTTGTTTTAGTTGCAATACCACTCATTCGTTGCATACAATTTAATACTAGACGTTCTGCTAATAAAATGGATTGTGATTTGCCTTCTACAGTTAAAATAATATCGCCAATTTTAACAGTAGCTCCATCTTTAATAAGCACTTTTACTTTTAGTGCAGCATCAACTTGCTTGAAAATTTCGACCGCTAACTCAACACCAGCGATGATACAATTTTCTTTTACCAATAATTTAGCTTTCCCTTTGGCGCTTGATGGAATACAAGCTAGTGAGGTATGATCACCATCACCAATGTCTTCGGTAATGGCTTGTTTAATGAATTGTTGAGTGTTAAAATGGTAATTTTTTTCGGCAAGCAATTTTTTACTCATTCTCGGTTTCTATTTTAAATTGCTGAATCAACGTTTGGCTTCCGGTAGTTTTGATTAGGAAGTAGGTTCTAAATTTCCCATTTGACGTTTCTAGATTACCAATTACATATTGCGATCCATTTTTCGGCTGACTTTTATGTGCAACGGTAAATGTTTTTACAGCATGTTTAGCGAAAAAGTCTTTCAAAATCATTTCAGCTTGTTGTTTGCTATATACGTCCTCTTGTGCAATAACCTTTAAATCTACATTCTCAATAAAGTATTTTGAAATGTTTTTGGGATTGCCAGTTCTTATTGCAGCAGCAATGTCGTCAATTACATCGAGCGTAAAAGACATTGAAGCAAACGATATCAAGATTAATGTGATGATTGATTTAGTTTTCATTTTTGTTTTTTTCTTTCCACGTTTTGTGCAATAATTAAGCCATAACGATTAAAAAAATAAAATAATGGCCTTGCAATTTTGTGGTCTTACAAAAATATAGTTTTTTTACAATGAATATCTATTAATGCATGAAAATAACACTAATTCTAAACGGGAAAACAGAAGACGAACATATAATCAAGGGTTTTACTGTTTATGAACAACGATTAAAGCACTATGTATCGTTTGAAACGATAGTTATTCCTGCATTAAAAAACACCAAAGCTTTATCGCTTGAACAACAAAAGCAAAAGGAAGCAGAGTTGTTGTTCAAGCAAATTCAGTCGGCAGATAAGCTTATTTTGTTGGATGAAAATGGGAAGGAGTACAATTCGGTTGGATTCTCTGATTTTATTCAGCAACAAATGAACTCTGGCATTAAGAATTTAGTATTTGTTGTTGGTGGTCCTTATGGATTTAGTGAAGAGGTGTATCAACGAGCGAATGGAAAGTTATCATTGTCTAAAATGACCTTTTCCCATCAAATGGTTCGATTGTTTTTTATTGAGCAAGTGTACAGAGCGATGACGATTCTGAAAAATGAACCTTATCATCATCAGTAATCTACTTGAAAAATAATTGAATCTCTTTGCTCAATCTTTCTACTTCCACTTTCTCGATAGGATGCTGTGTATTTGGTAATACTATAAAGTCAGCATTTTTTAATTGACGATACACAGCAACCGTTTCTTCTAGTGTAACCATGGTGTCTTTATCACCTATGCTAATCAATGCTTGATGTTCAATTGTTTCGTAGTCACTCAGGTGAAGTGTGTTGTTGTTGCCTAATGCAATCATCATATTAGCAGTTGCAGTTAGGGCTAATTTCCAGTCATTGGGCATGTTTCTTTCTTCCAATGTTTTTGCAAACGAAGGGAGTTTTTCTTGAATTTTTTCGTGATTCAACATTTTAATTTCTTTTTCAGCAATTTCTTCCGTCCAATGAAATTTTGTTGCGAAGGTCATTATTTTATTGATGCGTGTAGGATGATTTTTTGCAAGGAACATTGCAACGTATCCACCCATACTGTACCCAAAAATAGAAATGGTGTTGATGTTGTTTTTATCTAAATAGTTCAATACATCATTTGCGAATATTTCTATCGAAAAGTGTGCAGGCATTGATTCACCTCCATGTCCACTAAAGTTGAGTGTATGAACAATGTAGCTTGATTTTAATTTTTCTGCTAAGGGCATTAGTTGTTCTTTTGCTCCTATAGCACCGTGTAATAATAAAAGGTGTTGCATGGTATATGTATGTGTTGTAAAAATAGGAAAATAACGAAAGCGATTAATATGTACTTTTGTGTTTTATGGAAGTAGTAGAAGAAAAAAAGATAATTCAAGAAATAAAAGATCCTAAGCTGAATGGGAATGGAGAAAAAACCTTTCTTCAAGGACCGCAATCACGTTGGCGAGAGTTTGTGTTTTTAATGAAAGTAGTGGTTGAGTTTATGAAAGGTTTTCGTGCTTTGCATTTTGTTGGGCCTTGTGTTACCGTTTTTGGTTCGGCACGTTTTTCTGAAGATCATCCATCCTATAAATTAGCAAGACAAGTAGGAGCAGGTTTAGCGAATATAGGCTTTACTGTAATGACAGGTGGTGGTCCAGGAATTATGGAAGCAGCCAATAGAGGTGCAAAAGATGTAGGTGGGAAATCTGTTGGATGCAATATTGTGCTAACGCATGAGCAGCATCCCAATCCATACTTGGATAAATGGGTAAGTATTCGTTTCTTTTTTGTTCGAAAAGTGTTATTGTCGAAATATTCCTATGCATTTATTGTAATGCCTGGTGGATTTGGAACATTGGATGAGTTTTTTGAAGCCTTGACTCTCGTTCAAACAAACTCAATCAAGCGTTTTCCGATAGTATTAATGGATAAAGCGTTTCATCATGAATTATGTACCCATTTTGATAAAATGGTAGCTAGTGGAACCATCCATAAGGATGATATGAAATATTTGATTGTTACAGATTCTGTTGAAGAAGCGGTTAATCATATTGAAAAATATGCTGTTCAGCAATTTAACCTACGTAAAAAAGAAGTGCCGAAAGCGGTTTCTTGGTTGGGTGAATATCGATAATTATTCTTTTTTGAACATAACGGTATAAGTAGCGCTATTGTTTTTATCATCTACAACTTCTATATTAAAAGTGTGAACCCCTGGTTGGTATTCATCATCGAAAGAATAAAATAATAAATCTTTTTTTGTTTCATATTCACACAACACCCATTTACCATCGATGGTTGCTCTATAGTTTTTTATTCCAGATAAATTATCGTTTGCAACTATTCCAATTTGTTTTTCTTTAGTAAGGTCAATAATAAGTGAATCTTTATGAAACTTAAACGCAGGTTTTAGTTTTGGTGAAATGGTATCAATGGTAATCGCAAAATCGCCCCAAGTTTTTGTCTTTGCTTCAATCCATCCAGCAGTGTATTCACCACCTACATAGGTTCGTTTGCCTTTATCATTAATCGAAACGATGCATGCTTTAGATGTTAATGAATCGGGCAAATTAATAGTTTTTAAACGGATAGAAACACTTTTTTGCAAGGCATTTTTTGTATTCATAATTTTATGAAGATTCGAATAAAATCCTTTAGGTTGAATCGATTTCATGTAGCTGAAAATATAGTCGTCATAAGCAGCATTGGCAGGAACGGTAATGGTTGCTTCTGGATAGTTAAATGATTTTGTTTCGATACAATTGTTTAAAGTCGGAGTATTTTTTAGTGGTTTGTTGATAGCCTGAGTTGTGCTTTTTACTTTTAAATTAATTTCTGTTGTATTGCCAATATAGTCTTTCACGAGGTAAGTAACAAGGTGAGTAGTGTCGTCATTAAATGTAATTTTTCCATCATCAATCACATCTTTATAAATTCCCAATTGATTGTTTTTTGATAGAAAGCATTTTTGAATTTTACTGCCATGTGTTTGTTTTTCGGCATAATCGATGTGCGCATTCACAAAGCGAGAATATTCAAAAGTGAACTTTTCGAGTTCATGATAATAAACACGCTTTCCATCTAAAAGGAGTTCAATAGAGAAAACACCATTTGGGTTAGTAGACTTGGTTTCTAGGTCAAAACACTCAATGCCAAATCCAATGGTTCCGTTAACGGTTATGCTATCCGTTTTTAAAAAGGAGTACATCCCTTTTTTGTAAATGGGAGTAAGTTGTTTTGGAATGTTTTTTTTATTTACACTAGCTGTTTCATCTAAGGGGTAGATGGCCAATTTGGTTACTCTTGGTTTGATGGTATCATTTATGAAATAACCAAAATAATAAGGATTTACAGGCATTTCTGTCTTCGAATCACGTATTTCGAAATGCAAATGCGGACCTTGTGAACCACCAGTGTTTCCTGACAATGCAATTAACTCGCCTTTTTTTATTGGTAAATGTGAAGGTGAAAGTATGGTGTCAAGTTCAAATGTTTCTAGCTTATATTGCATTTTTTTTGTGAATGCTTCAATGTCGATGTCAAAGCAGTTTAAATGCGCATACACAGAGGTAAATCCATTTGGATGGGTAATGTATAATGCTTTGCCGTAACCACCTGTACTAATTTTGATACGAGAAATGTAGCCATCGGCAGCAGCAAAAATAGGGATATTCTCTTTTCCATCTGTTTTTAGGTCGAAACCAGCATGAAAATGGTTGGGACGAATTTCACCAAAATTGCCAGATAGCTCCATTGATCCATCCATGGGTGATCTGAAATAGTCGGTTGGGTAAGGTGTTTGAGAAAGCAACGATTTCCAGCATACAAATAAAAGGAAAATGAAAAGTTGTTTTCTCATGGTAAATACAAAAAAAAGCATAAAATCAATTACTATTTAGCTCTGTGTTCAAAGTTATTAACGTTGAAGGGCTGAATTAAGTGTGCTAATTTTTTGGCAATTCCATCTAGGAATGTTATATTTGTAAAATATTGAATTACAGAACTTAATGTTTGATTATGAGTGATTTAACAGCAACCATAGCCGATTTTAAAACAAAAATTGAAAAATTAGTCACCTTGCATTCGCAATTGAAGGCTGATTATGATAAGTTAGTTCTTGATAATCAACAACTTCAAGGGACAATTGCTGAGCAGTTAGTTACCATTGAAGGATTAAAAAAGAGTAATCAGGATTTAGTAACAAACACAAACGAACAACACAACACGCTTATAACAGATACAAAACTAAAGATAAACGAGCTAGTGCAAGAGATTGATAATTGCATTGCTCTCATTAATAAATAGATAATCTATTGAGTTTTTATAAAGCAATTTATACAAACCTGAAACAATAAAATGACAGACGTTTCATTAAAAATAGTAATTGCCGGACGAACTTATCCACTTACTGTAAAGAAAGAGGATGAAGAAGCAGTTCATCAGGCAGCTAAAATGATTAATGAAAAGGTGAAGGAATTTGAGCAAAATTATTCGGTACGAGATAAACAGGATCTATTAGCCATGTGCGCTTTGAACTTGCTTGCTACCCAGCAAAATAATCCTAAAAAATCGCCTGATTTTGACGAGCTGAATCAGCTTGACTTATTTGTTTCTGACTATCTACAAAAAGAGAGCGATTCCATTTAGTTTGCAGTTTTTTAACAATCCACTGTAAACAAAAAAATCTTCTATTGGTTCGCGAGTGTTTCGCAAATGCATACTTTGGCTATTAGAATTTATGCAGGGCGAAAAGTAATAACCAACAATTTAATTTTTTAACTATTTATGGACATTATACTGATTATTGCAGCTGCTTTAGGAGGATTGGTTTTGGGTGCACTGGGTGCATTTATGGCAATAAAAAAATCCAACGAGAATAAAGCAAACAACATTATTAAAGAAGCCGAAGCTGAAGCAGAGGTAATTAAAAAAGACAAAATACTTCAAGCAAAAGAGAAGTTTTTGCAATTAAAAACGGAGCATGAAAAAACGATTAATGATCGTAATCAAGCTATGCAAGTTTCTGAAAACAGAATCAAGCAAAAAGAACAAGCGCTTTCTCAAAAGCAAGAACAAGTTCAGCGTAAAGATCAAGAGTTGGATGCTGTTCGTCAGAATTTAACACATCAATTAGAAATTGTTGCAGCAAAACAACAAGAGGTTGAGAAGTTTCATCGCAGACAAGTAGAGCAATTAGAAACATTGAGTGGTTTATCTGCAGAAGATGCTAAAACACAATTGGTAGAAAGTCTAAAGGCAGAAGCGAAAACGGATGCAATGTCGCATATCAAAGACATTGTTGAAGAGGCAAAAATCAATGCAAACAAAGAAGCAAAGAAAGTGGTTATTCAAACTATTCAACGTGTTGCTACGGAGCATGCCATTGAAAACTCTGTATCCATTTTCAATATTGAAAATGATGAAATCAAAGGACGTATCATCGGTCGTGAAGGTCGTAATATTCGCGCTTTGGAAGCTGCAACAGGAATTGAAATTATTGTTGATGATACGCCTGAAGCAATCATTTTATCTGGTTTCGATCCTGTTCGTAGAGAGATTGCTCGTTTATCGTTACATCAATTAGTAACTGACGGACGTATCCATCCAGCTCGTATCGAAGAGGTGGTTGAAAAAGTAAAAAAACAAATTGAAGAAGAGATTATTGAAATTGGAAAGCGTACAGCAATCGACTTAGGAATTCATGGTTTACATCCAGAATTGATTCGTATGGTTGGTCGTATGAAATACCGTTCATCTTACGGACAAAATTTATTACAACATTCACGTGAGGTAGCTAATTTATGTGCAACTATGGCTGCTGAATTAGGATTGAATGTGAAGTTGGCGAAACGTGCAGGTTTATTGCATGATATTGGAAAAGTGCCAGATGATTCACCAGAAGTACCACATGCTATTTTGGGTATGCAATTGGCTGAAAAATATAAAGAAAAACCAGAAGTATGTAATGCTATCGGTGCCCATCACGATGAGATTGAAATGACAACATTGATATCTCCAATCGTTCAGGTATGTGATGCTATCAGCGGTGCTCGTCCGGGCGCTAGACGTGAAGTGGTAGAACAATACATCAAGCGTTTAAAAGATTTAGAAGCATTGGCATTGTCGTATCAAGGTGTTGAAAAAACTTATGCGATTCAAGCTGGTCGTGAATTACGTGTAATTGTTTCAAGTGATAAAGTAACGGATAAAGATGCGGAAACATTATCATTCGACATTTCACAACGTATACAGACTGAAATGACTTATCCTGGTCAGGTTAAAGTAACCGTGATACGTGAAACAAGAGCAGTAAATTATGCTAAATAATAAATAAATTGATTTTTGAGATAGCACAAAATGTTTACGTTTTGTGCTATCGTTTTTTTAGAGCATGTTCAAAAAATATTTATCCCTTTCATCTGATTTTAGTAAAAACACGTTTACACTTGTTTTAGGGACTGTTATTGCTCAGGCTATACCTTTTATTTTACATCCATTCTTAAGAAGATTATATAGTGCAGAGGATTTTGGAGCGATGGCCGTTTACTTGAATCTATTTGGCGTTATAACAATTGTTTCGGCATTACGCTATGAAGCTGCAATTGTTTTACCGAAACATAATAATGAAGCCGCAAATTTATTATCACTCACCTTTATCATTAATTTAGTTTTTACAACACTCGTTTTTTTAGTGTTATTATTCTTTAAAGATGAGGTGGTTCAGTTCATTAATTTTCCAGTTGAATACGCTAACTACCTTTATTTGTTGCCATTTGGGAGTTTGCTATATGGTGCCTACCAAAGCATGAATTATTGGTTGATTCGACAAAAAGCATTTAAAGCTTCCACTTCAAATAAGATTATTAGAAGAGTTGTAGAAGGAGGTGTGCAAACTACTTTTGGAGTATTGAGGTTACCTGGAGGTTTATTTGTAGGTGATTTGCT
>Ga0208626_1000031_pt1 | contig 100627 bp, 86 predicted proteins | sample LakWasMet10_HOW4_2_FD_183860 | JGI IMG/M metagenome (GOLD analysis project Ga0208626, IMG submission 183860) | Freshwater sediment methanotrophic microbial communities from Lake Washington under simulated oxygen tension - Sediment Metagenome... | ecosystem: Environmental > Aquatic > Freshwater... | reverse complement strand
AGAGAAGAAAAAACATAAAGTATTCGTTGATGGACCTATTAGCCCCTCATTTATTGGAGAAAGTATTGCAAAACATACAACAAAAACAACAATAGGTGCGCATGATATTTTTTTGGGTCAGGTTAGAGCTGATGAAATTGATGGTAGAGTTGTAAAAGCGATTAATTATTCCTGTTATGAAGAGATGGCCGAAGATAAATTTTATGAAATTAGAGAAGCCATATTTGCAAAATATGATTTAACCTGTATGCATATATATCATAGTAGAGGAGAGGTAAAAGCAGGTGAAATTTGTCTTTTCGTTTTTGTATCATCAAGGCACAGAAAGATGGCATTCGAAGCTTGTAGAGAGGTTGTAGAGGAGATTAAAAAAAATGTTCCAATATGGGGTCAAGAATTATTTGAAGATAATTCATTCGTTTGGAAAGAAAACAAACACTAATCAAAGAAAGTATGGTAGATATTACATTTAAATCAAACACACATCGCATTGCAATTGCGCAAGCGATTTTAAAAGTCAGCAAGCAAGAAACAATTGATGCTGTTGTAAATAAAAAAGTACCTAAAGGTGATGTTTTTGAAATGTCGAAAACTGCTGGTCTCTTTGCTGTAAAACGCACGAGCGATATGATTCCCGACTGTCATCCAATGCCAGTAGAATATACGAAAGTAAACTTTGAAGTAATTGGATTGAATATTATTGTCCAGATTGAAGTACATACAATTTACAAAACAGGAGTGGAAGTAGAGGCTATGCATGGCGCATCTGTTATTGCTTTAACAATGTACGATATGCTAAAACCTATAGACAAAGGGATTGAGATTAGTAACATTAAACTCCTTTCAAAAAAAGGTGGGAAGTCCGATTATACAGACAAATACAGAACTGATCTTAAAGCAGCTGTTATTGTTTGTTCTGACTCTATTTCAGCAGGAAAGAAAAGTGATAAAGCAGGAAAAGCGATAATTGAAAAACTTGGAAAATACAATATTGAGGTAACTGCATACATCATTATACCAGATGAAATAGAAGACATTCGAAGCAAAGTTGTGGAGCTGTATCAATCCAATAATATGATCATTTTTACTGGCGGAACAGGCCTTTCACCGAGAGATGTAACACCAGAAGCATTAAAACCGATTCTAGACAAAGAGATTCCTGGAATAGTGGAGGCCGCTAGAAACTATGGTCAACAAAGAACACCTTATTCTATGTTGTCGAGAAGTGTTGCTGGAATGAAGGGCGATACGCTTATATTGGCATTGCCAGGCTCAACAAGAGGAGCAGCAGAAACAATGGATTCTTTATTCCCCTCCATACTGCATATTTTCAGAATAATTGATGGGGCACAACATTATTAAAAAATAAAATTATGATAATAACAGATTTTAAAACCAATTTTCATATGTATGAAAATATGGCCATTTGGGAAATAGCATCTCTTGATGATTTTTTTAAATCTCATGAAATGTTAAAAGAAATATTTGAGAAAGAATATAAATGCTCTTTTGAAAATCATAAGGAACCAACAGCTAATTTTGTCGATTCAGACATAGAAGTTGTGCATAAATTGTTAGACTATTTTGGGGATAAATATTTTATTGTTTTTAGTAATAATAATCCAGAACACGCCTTAATGAAAGAGTTTCAGGATAAGAAGACAATAAATTTTGGAATGGATATTTATGTTTTACATCCAAATAAAATATATGTTTTGGAGATGGATAAAACGAAAGACTTACAAAAGTACGACAACTGATTATAAGCAATGGCAGATAGGAGTTTCTTTAAAGAAAATTTGCGTTACCATAGAGTTGTTGTGGTCTGCATTGTTCTTATTTCAATTTGGTTGCAATACAATTTTAATCCTTCCAATCCCAGCTATGCGAATGGACAAGCAAAAGTTATTGGCGAAAAGATTAATGGAAAAGACGAAGGCACTTGGATTTGGTATCATCCAAATGGGAAAAAGCAAATGGAAGGGCGTTTTACAAATGGGAAGCGAATTGGTGTTTGGAAAGTATGGAACATTGAAGGAATTAAAATCAGTGAAAGCACTTATCAGGATGACAAGCTAAATGGACTATTTACACGCTGGAACGAAAAAGGGATAATAGTTAGTAGCGGTATTTATAAAAATGATAAACTTTCAAATATTATTTATCAGTAGATTAACGTTTTGATGCCTAGTTGCTCTACCTTTTTACCAATTTCTTGTAGTTTTTCGAAAGAAATTTTTTCTAAGTTAGTCTCTGGTGTTGGTCTGTCTAGAGAATAAATCATTACTTCTTTTGGTTTTATAATTTTCAATAATTCTAACCAACTCTCTACTTCATTGTCGGTTGTGTTATCAATTGGTTGAGCTTTATGTACGCCTTTTAAAAACATAGTTTGAATTGTTAGATCACCATTAAACTGGTTGAGATGGTAAACGACCCATTCGAGTGTTCTGTTATTTAAAGGTTGATCTATTTTCTGAAAAAGAGCCTCAGTACCTGCATCTAATTTCAGAATTCTTTTATCAACTTTTTTTAATGCGGATACTACTTTGCTGTTATTGAGCATTAATGAATTTGACAATACAGAGATTTTTGAATTGGGATAATACTTGTCTCTCAATTCTATCGTATCGTTAATTATTTCTTCAAACTCTGGGTGCAAAGTAGGCTCTCCATTTCCAGCAAATGTAATCGAGCAGAGTTTTTCTTTTTGATTCAGTAAATGTTGCAATTTATCTTCAAGTGCTTCTTTAATTTCTTTTCTACTGTGGAACTTAAATTTAGGAGCCTTTTTTAAATCAGTCCACCCACATTCACAATAAATACAATCAAAGTTGCATAATTTGGAGTTCGTTGGCAATAAATTTACCCCCAAAGAGACACCCAACCGTCTGCTTTTGACAGGTCCAAAAATTATACTGTCAAACAATTTTGTTTCCATTCGGCATAAATATAATTCTTTTGTTTGTAAGTAAATATGAGATTCGTCAGCCTTAAGGGTGCTAAAAAACACTTGCAATTATGAGAATTTACTTAATGTTAATAAAGACAGTTGAATGTTAAAAAATACGACTGAATAAAATGAAATTGAGATTTATTCTCTCTATACCTTTCGAAAAAATATTTACAACTCCATTTACATCATTATAAATTTATGAAATCAAAAAAATCAACAATAAATGTAAGTTTTATAAAGTCGCCTTTATTATCAGCACATACAGAGAGGACTACATACGAAAAAGGTAAAATATTAGAACAATGTATTTCTTACTTTGAAGGGGACGAGTTAGCAGCCACTACATGGATGAATAAATACGCAATGAAAAATAAGAAAGGTCAATTTGTAGAATTGACTCCTGAACATATGCATAAAAGAATGGCAAAAGAATTTGCAAGAATAGAAAGTCAGAGTAAAAACAAAACAGAGTTAAATGGAAGCTTTAAAAATCTTTCCATTTATGGACAAGAAAGAGCGTTGCTTGATGAAGAAAAAATTTACAACTATTTTAATAACTTTAAATACATCATTCCTCAGGGAAGTGTTATGTCGGCATTAGGTAATCCCTATATAATCGCATCATTATCAAATTGTATTGTGCTCCCAGAGGTTTATGATTCATATGGTGGAATATTTTATACTGATCAACAAATGGCCCAACTTTTTAAAAGACGTTGTGGTGTTGGAGTTGATATATCAACGCTTCGACCTGCAGGATCTACGGTGTCTAATTCTGCTGGATCAACAACTGGAGCGGTTTCATTTATGGAACGTTTTTCCAACACAACACGAGAAGTCGCTCAAAATGGCAGACGTGGTGCTTTAATGATAACAATAGATATTGCACATCCAGATGTGCAGCAGTTTATTACAATCAAGCAAGATCTTTCAAAAGTTACTGGTGCAAACATATCTATCCGTTTATCAGATGAATTTATGAATGCTGTTCAGCATGATGAGGATTATTTATTAAGATTCCCAATCGATTCAAAAGAACCAATCTATTCTAAAAAAGTAAGAGCAACAGATCTTTGGAATCTGATTGTAAAATGCGCACACAATACAGCTGAACCAGGCTTAATTTTTTGGGACAGACAGCATTACTATTCAACATCATCTGTATATCCAGAATTTAAAAATGTATCTACCAATCCCTGTTCTGAGATTGCTATGCAAGGTGGCGACTCATGCCGATTAATTGCTCTAAATTTATTCAGCTTTGTAAAGAATCCATTTACAGCAAATGCGAGTTTTGATTATAAATTGTTTTATGAAACCACCTATGAAGCACAACGATTGATGGATGACCTTGTTGATTTGGAACTTGAACACATTGAACGAATTTTTGAAAAAGTAGCAGCTGATCCAGAACCCGATTCAATCAAGCAAGTCGAAGTAGACACATGGAAATTGCTTTACAATGCTGGTAAAAAAGGAAGAAGAACAGGACTCGGATTCACAGCGCTTGCCGACACAATAGCAGCTTTAGGATATCAATTTGATTCGACAGAATCATTGGATGAAGTACATAAAATAATGAAAACTAAATGTACAGCTGAATTTGATTGTTCTATAGATCTAGCTATTGAAAGAGGAAAGTTTGAAAGTTTTAATCCAGAAATAGAAAACACCTCTGAGTTTGTTCAAATGCTAAAAACAGAATTACCTGAACTATACGAACGCATGATGAAATACGGTAGAAGAAATATTTCTTTAAGTACTGTAGCTCCAACTGGAACATTGAGCATGTTGGCTCAATGTTCATCAGGAATTGAACCAGTATTTATGTTGTCCTATAAACGCAGAAGAAAGGTAAATCCCTTGGAACAAAATGCAAAAGTAGATTACATTGATGCAATGGGTGATTCCTGGGAAGAGTTTGTTGTATACCATCAAAAATTGAAAAAATGGATGGAGGCCTCTGGTAAGACAGATATTTCTGATAGTCCATACAAGAATTCAACAGCCAATGAGATTGATTGGATAAAGCGTGTGAAAATGCAATCTATCGTACAAAAATATACGACACACAGTATTAGTTCTACAATAAATCTACCAAGCAATGTTTCAGAAGAAAAAGTAGGAGAAATTTATCTTGAAGCTTGGAAACAAGGATTGAAAGGTATTACCGTTTATCGTGAAGGATCAAGAAGTGGAGTTTTGGTTTCTACAGATACAAAAAGTACATCTAAATCCAACAATGAAATAATTGAAACAATACCACCCAAACGACCTTCTAAAATTGAAGCCGAAATCGTTCGCTTCATGAATCATGATGAAAAATGGATTGCATTTGTTGGATTGTTGAATAATAAACCATACGAAATTTTTACGGGTAAAAGTGAAGATTCATTTGTAATACCAACCTGGGTAAATAGAGGCTGGATTATTAAGAACAATGCGGATAATGGTAAAAAAAGATATGATTTTCAATACGTGGATAAAGATGGCTATAAAGTAACGATAGAAGGATTGTCGCGTTCATTTAATAAAGAATATTGGAACTATGGCAAACTTATTTCAGGAGTGCTACGCCATGGAATGCCTATACAAAATGTAGTAGATCTTGTTGGCAATCTGAATTTGTACAGTGATAGTATAAACACCTGGAAAAATGGTATCGAACGAGCCCTAAAAAAATTCATCCCTGATGGCACATATGCTAAAGACAAAGAATGTTCGAGCTGTGGGGATAGAGATGGACTAATCTATGAAGAAGGTTGTTTAAAATGTAAAAGTTGCGGACATTCTAAATGTGGATAAACTAAAAAAAATTTATGATAAATTATGTAATCAAACGAAATGGCGAATACAAGCTATTCCATTTCTACAAAATCAAAGATGCTGTTCAAAAAGGTTTTGAAAGCGTAAAAAAGACATTCGATCAAAGCGTACTTGACACTATCGCTAACAAGCTGGAAGAAAAAGAAGTATGGTCGGTTGAAGAAATTCAAGATATTATTGAAAAAACTTTATATTCAAAAGGATATTTTGATGTGATGCGTTCTTTTATGCTATATAGGCATACTAGAAAATTACAGAGAGAGCATGTTGAGGGGTTGAATGAAGATACAACCTATGTGAACAGCACACAAACGATTGAAGAATACATTTTGCAAACAGACTGGCGAATAAACGCAAATGCAAATACCTCTTATTCAAACGCAGGATTAGTGAATAATGTTGCTGGAAAAATCATTGCGAATTATTGGCTAGATAAAGTTTATACCAAAGAAGAAGGATATGCTCATCGGAATGGTGATGTTCATATTCATGATTTGGATTGCCTAACGGGATATTGTGCAGGATGGAGTTTACGTGTTTTGTTAAATGATGGATTTAATGGTGTAAGAGGAAGGGTTGAAAGTAAGGCTCCTTCTCATTTTAGAGAAGCATTAGGGCAGATGGCTAACTTTCTTGGCATTCTTCAGAGTGAATGGGCTGGTGCTCAAGCATTCAGCTCGTTTGACACTTATCTTGCTCCATATGTATTCAAAGATAATTTGGAATACGAAGACGTGTTGAAAGCAATAAGAAGTTTTGTGTACAACTTAAATGTTCCTGCTCGATGGGGTCAATCGCCTTTTACGAATGTAACCATTGATTGGGTTGTGCCAGAAGATTTGAAACATCAAATCCCTACTAAGAACAATAATCATCTGTTCAGTAACTTGAGCGAAGATGGACAATTACTAGCAAAAGCAAAAGAAAGAGGGGTAGAAAATGTTACTGATCTTTGCTATTCGCATTTCCAAAAAGAAATGAATATCATCAATAAAGCATATTATACTGTGATGACAGAAGGAGATGCAAACGGGCAGCCTTTTACTTTTCCTATACCTACAGTAAATATTACCGAGGATTTTGATTGGCATGGTGAAAATACAGATTTACTTTTTGAGAATACAGCAAAGATTGGATCCTCTTATTTCCAAAATTTTATTGGTAGCCAGTATATCAAAGATGAATTAGGGAATAAAATTGAAAACGAGAATGCATACAAACCCAATGCTGTAAGAAGTATGTGTTGCCGTTTGCAACTCGACCTAAGAGAATTGCTAAAACGAGGAAACGGGTTGTTCGGAAGTGCCGAAATGACAGGAAGTATAGGTGTTGTGACAATCAACATGGCACGATTAGGATTTCTTTATAAAGGCAATTTGAACGCTTTATATGAGCGATTAGACGTTCTATTGGAATTATCGAAATCGACATTAGAAAAGAAGAGAAAATTTATTCAGGAAATGTACGATAGAGGATTGTATCCTTATACAAAACGCTATTTACCACACTTTCGAAACCATTTCTCTACCATTGGTGTAAATGGGATTAATGAAATGATTAAAAATTATTCTAATAATCAATATGATATTATTTCAGAAGAAGGTAGTGAATTTGCATTAGATATTCTTGATTATATCAGAAAACGGATGACTCAGTTTCAAGAAGAAACAGGCAATCTTTATAATCTAGAAGCAACACCTGCTGAAGGAACAACATATCGTTTTGCAAAAGAAGATAAGAAAAGATTTCCTGAGATTATTCAAGCTGGTACAGAAGAAAATGTATACTATACAAATAGTTCACAATTGCCTGTAAACTATACAGACGATCCTTTCGAAGCACTGTTGCAGCAAGATGAATTACAATGTAAGTATACCGGAGGAACAGTATTGCATTTATATATGAGAGAACGATTGAGCTCCCCAGAAGCATGCCGCAACTTGGTTAAAAAAGTTGTCTCAAATTTCAGATTGCCATACATTACCATTACTCCAATATTCAGCGTATGTCCTAAGCATGGCTATTTGAATGGAGAACATGAATTCTGTCCAAAATGTGATGAAGAAATTTTAAATGAAAATAGTTTTAACAATCAAAATCAGAAAAACAATGAAAGCATCAAATCAACAGGCATTTTTGCAACTGCATCAAACTAAAAGAACAAAATGCTTGGTATACACCCGTGTAATGGGATACCATCGACCAGTAGAAAGCTTTAATATTGGCAAAAAAGGAGAGCATAAAGAAAGAATACACTTTGTTGAAAATGCTAGTTGCTAAGCCAATCTATAGTATTACGCCATTTACGTTATTGGATTATCCGGATAAAACAGCCTGCATTTTATGGTTTGCAGGCTGTAATATGCGGTGCGTATATTGTTATAATCCAGATATTGTTGATGGAGAAGGGAAATTGTCTGTTTCGGAAGCCATAAATTTTTTAAAAAAGAGAGTCAATTTAATTGATGCAGTAGTATTAAGTGGAGGGGAATGTACCCGCTTTAAAGGGTTAATAGAATTAGCCAAAGAAATAAAAAAATTAGGAATGTTGGTTAAGATAGATACAAATGGATCGAACCCCGATTTGATTAAGGAGATCATAGAACAAAAATTAGTAGATTATATTGCCTTAGATTTTAAAACAATTGAAAAAAACTTTTTTTCTGTAACAGGTTCAAAACTGCACAATCGATTTGTTAATACTTTGGATTTGCTAATTGAAAAAAAAATTGCTTACGAAGTGAGAACTACATTTCACTCGGAACTAATAGGAAAACAAACAATTCTGAAAATGATAGACTTTTTGAGTTTTAAAAAATATAAAGGGAATTATTTTATCCAAAATTACAGAAATGATTCTACAACACTAGGAGGGATAAAAAATTCAGAATACAGATTTAATATCGAGAACCCCGATCAAAATATGATAAAGATTGAAATAAGAAATTGAAAATAACATCTTTAATCATCAATACTTGCGATATCAACTAATCTGCTATGATTAAGAATCTTTATTCGCTTGCCTACAAAGTCGATAATTTTTTCATTTTTCAAATCGGATAAAAGACGGATAGCCGTTTCTGTTGCCGTTCCTACAATATTTGCAATTTCTTCTCTTGTTAAGGTTACACTAATGGTCGTAGAGTCAGCTTCATAGCCATATGTTTTTTTTATAAAAAGCAATGCTTCAGCAAGTCTTTCTTTAACAGGTTTTTGAGCAATATTTGTAATTGCGTGTTCTGCTTTTTTTAAATCACTGGATAAGAGTTTCATCAATTGAATTGAAACATCTTGATTGGTGTTCATGAAATTCCAAAACAATTTTTTTGGAATAAAACAAATATTCGACTCTTCTATCGTTTCAGATGTCGAAGTATAATGGTCTCCACTTAACAATGAACGATACCCAATAATGTCACCAGGTTTTGCCATCCGTACAATTTGTTCTCTACCATTCTCTGCTAATTGATGCAGTTTTACCTTGCCTGTATATACAATGTAAATGCCATGTGGCATAGCACCTTGGCTAAATATTATTTGCCCCTTTTTATAAGTAGTGCAGCCTTTGTTTTCGTGCAAAGATTCTATTTCGTCTTTCTCTAAAGAACAAAATATTGAACTTACTCGAGCTTGACAATTTTTACAGTCAACTATAAGTGTATCTTTTATCATAACATGAAATTTATTTATTTGGGTAATTCAAACTCTGTTTCCCATGTTTCATTCAATTCTAAACTTAAAAGTTTTATTTTTAAAAAAGATTCATCACCTCTTTTTATAATTTCTCTTTCTGTAACCTTGCTTTCGCCAATAGGTTTTGATTCGTCTTTTATTGTTATAATATCGTTTACACGTGGTAAGAATGGATATTGAATCGTGATTTTTTCATCTTCTGTTTTAACTAAAGACAATCCGATTTCAAATATAAATTCCTCCAGTTTTTCTACAAGTATTTCATCGTTGATTTCTTTTTGCGCTTTATCGGAGATGTTTTCAATCCACCTGTTAAAACGAGCGGTAGACTGATGTAAAATATCTTCTTTTGTGTAATCAGGGAAAGGACTGCGAATATGTTCGTTGTCAGTAAACCAAAAATTAAAAGAAGCTTCAAGCATATTTGTATCTGCTTCTATTTTAACATTTTCATCTGTTGCCATAACTTTGTTTTGTAAATTACATAGCAAAGTTAATGTGAAAAATCAACTTTATATATGATACATATCATATATGGGAAAATGTTTTTCTTTTGAGGGCATTTTTGTATTCTTCAATCTCAATGTCAGATACTGGTTTTAATGCAGGAACTTTGGTAGGTTTTTTATTGTCGCTCAATGCAACAAATGTAAAATAGGCAGTATTTGTTAGTATGTTTTCAGCTTTTTTAACCGTCCTTGCTTTCACTTCAATATATATTTCCATAGAAGTGTCGAAAGCACGCGTGATTTTTGCTTTGATCGTTACAATATCACCCAGACATATAGGTTTTTTGAAAGCAACTCTGTCAATCGATGCTGTAACCGAAATATTTTCAGAATGAGTTTGAGCACAAATTGCAGATGCTGTGTCCATCCAATGCATCAATTTCCCTCCTTGCAAAATCCCCATTGGATTGGTATCATTCGGATAGACAATTTCTGTCATAATAACAACTGAATCTTCTGGCGTTTTCATTTACTACATTTTGTCAAAACTAATGTTTTGCCAATCAATACTTTATGACTTAAATCATGATATTGTTTTTATAACCTTCTTAATATTGTCGGGGCATAAAATCAGTACACACCCTCAAATAGTTGAATTTAAAGCGGATTCCGCTACCCTGTAATTATAAAGAAAGAACGCCCCTATATCTATAAAAATGTATATTTTGAAATTTTTATTCTTTCCGTTTTCCCTTTTATATAAATTTTATTTTGTACTCATTTTTGGTTTACTAATGATTATTTTATACCCTGTATATTATATCGTTTTGACGAGAAGGAGGCTCTTTCAAATGGGATTTATAATAATACGATTACATGCATATCTTCTATGCATATTTGGATTTATATACATTAAGGGTATAAATAAAAAGAACATTCCTCAAACGGGCCCATTTATTATCTGTGCAAATCACACTTCTTTTATAGATATACTGTGTATTTATGTAACATTTAAAAAATATTTCGTTTTTACTGGAAAGAAAGAGATTGAAAAATGGCCCTTGTTTCATATTTTTTATACATCTGGTATGAATATTTTGGTAGATAGACACAGCAGGAAAGGGGCTTACAAGGCATTTAAAGAAATGGCAAATGTAATCGATCAAAAACATTCATTAATGATATTTCCAGAAGGAACGATTTCAAACACTGCACCTAATATGGGAGAATTTAAAAGTGGAGCATTTACAATTGCTATACAAAAGAAAGTTCCAATTCTTCCTATTACGCTTATAAATAATTGGAAACTTTTTGGGAAAGGAAATATTCTTCTTACAAAAGCGCGTCCAGGAATTGCAAAAGTTGTTATTCATCCTTTGGTTTATACAAATTCTTTGTCAGACCAAGACACTGTAATTCTTCCGTTTATTATTAGAGATATTATCAAGGAACCATTAAAAAGCAATAAATGATTTATATCATATTATGAAATCTGTGTTTACTGTTAATTTGCGGTATGTTTAATAAAGCATAGTGATGAAAAAAAATAAAAAATACAACGTGCAATTTCGTATTTGGTTTTTCGTAAATGGTGAAAAATTATTAGGTAAAGGGAGGGTAGAATTGTTAGAGCGTATACAAGATACAGGATCAATCACGAATGCTGCAAAATGTATGAATATGTCGTACCGACAAGCATGGCAAATGGTTAGTGAAATGAACAAATATTCAGAACGCCCATTGGTAGAAAAAAAACTTGGGGGTAAAAATGGAGGAGGAGCAATTCTTACAGAAGCTGGACGAAATGCAATCGTAATTTTCAAGAAATTGGATGCAAAAATAGCAACTTTTATAAGTGAAGAAATAAAAAAGGTAAACTTATAATTAGTTTCCTGTTGTTGTATACTCATAAAAATACTACTTGTATAGATGAAAATAATAGTATTTATCTATTTATTATTTGTAACCATAAATTGTTTTTCTCAACTAAAAAGCGATAGTATAGTTCCTGTGAAAGTACAGGATAGTATTAATCAACGTTTTATGGATGAGATAGTGATAACTGCATCTCGAATATCAGAAAGGATTTTATCCTCTCCTGTGAGTATAGATTACTTAAATTTTGATGATGCTCAAAAAATGGCCTCATTGAGTTGTTTTGATGCACTTGAAAATTTGAAAGGAGTACATATTATTACACCTAGTTTAGGTTACAAAGTGGTTAATGCAAGAGGTTTTGCAAATACTACAAATGTTAGATTTGCTCAATTGATTGATGGTGTAGATAATCAATCGCCACATATTGGAGCTCCTATTGCGAATGCATTAGGGGCAAACGATCTTGACATAAATAAAATTGAAATCACTTCAGGAACGGCATCTGCGTTGTATGGAATAAACGCAATAAACGGAATGGTAAATATTTTAACAAAGAATCCTTTTATACATCAAGGAGTTAGTATTCAACAACTCACTGGAATAAATCATATAGGTAACATTAACACTATTGATCCTAAGCTATTCAGTCAAACTAATTTTCGTTATGCTCAAGCATTTAGATCAAAATTCGCTTTAAAGGTAAATGGCTCTTACACAAATGGGACTGATTGGTTTGCGGACAATAGAGCCGACTTGGCTCCAACTTTAAACGCTGCAACAAACCTAATCGGTAACAATAATCCAGCATTTGATGAAGTAAATAGTTATGGAAATGAATCTCCCAATAGACGAACACTGACATTAGATGGGAAAAAATATGTTGTCGCACGAACTGGTTATCGTGAAATTGATATAGAAAATTATGATATAAAAAATTACAAAGGTGATATTGGAATTTATTATAGACCTAAGAATAAGCACGAATTATCTTTTACTTACAAAGGGGCTTTGATTAATACAATCTATCAACGTTCGAATCGGTTCAGGTTAAAAGATTACACGTTGCATCAGTATGTTTTTGAATACCATTCGGATGTTTTTTTGTTGCGTACATACTTCACTCAAGAAAATACCGGTAAATCGTACAATCTTCGATCCTTAGCTGAAAATTTGGATCGTGCATTTAAACAAGATGATGAATGGTTTTCCGATTATGTTTTTGCATACAACAATGCACTTGCCAATGGGTTAAGTGTTACTGATGCTCATAAATTTGGACGCAGTAGCGCAGATAATGGGAGGTATGAAGTAGGGAACGATTCTTATGAACAAAAGAAAGAAGACCTTGTAGATATAAATAATTGGGATAAGGGCGCAGCGTTACGCGTAAAATCATACTTATCGCATTCAGAAGGAACATTCAGTTGGGATAAGTTATTCCCGGATCTATATGAAAAGATGCAATTGCAAATTATGAATGGCTTCGACCACCGAACTTACATAATTATTCCAGATGGTAATTATTTTATTAACCCTGTCGATTCAGGAAAAAATCTATTTTATTGCAAAACGGGAGGATTTATTCAATTAAACAAAAATTTATTGAATAAAAAGTTAAGACTAAGCATTACAATTCGTGCAGATAAAGCTGATTATTTTGATTGGAAAGTTAATCCTCGAATTACTGCTTTTTTTTCTCCAAAAGAAGAATTAAATTTTAGGATTGCATACCAAAGCGGTTATCGTTTTCCAAGTATTTTTGAAGGATTTTCGAATATAAATAGCGGTGGGGTTAAAAGGGTTGGTGGCCTTAATATTATGTCGAATGGTGTTTTTGAAAATTCGTATACCAAAACTTCAATTGATGTATTTCAGTTTCAAGTAAATTCAGACATAAATACCCTAGGCTTAACACAAGAACAAGCAATAGAGAAGAATAAAGGATTGTTAAAGAAGAATCCTTACACCTATTTAGAGCCAGAGCATGTGAGCTCATTTGAATTAGGATTTCGAGGACTAGCTTTGAAAAAAAGCTTATTCCTTGATGCGGATATATATTATAACTCATACGATAACTTTATTGCACAAGTGGAAGCCAACATACCTAAAACGAGCAATTCGGACTCGATACCAACATATCTATATATAAAGTCAAAACAAGATCGTTATCGTTTATGGACAAACTCGCAAAGCAAGATTTACAATTATGGCCTTAGTTTAGGACTAAAATTTAAATACAATGAAAAGCTCTCATTTTTAGGAAATATTGCCTATTCCAAACTCGATCAATCGAAAAATAAAGATGGATTAGAAGATGGTTATAATACACCTGAATGGATGTTGAATGCTACATTTATAACGGATAATATTTGGAAAAATTTGGGAGCAAGTATGACAGCGCGTTATCATACAAAATTTGAGTACGTATCGTTTTTAGTGAATGGAACGGTTCCTGCTTATTGTACATTAGATACACAGATTAACTACCAGTTTAAACAATTAGGTATAGTTATAAAGGTAGGAGCAAACAACCTACTAAATAAATATTACTATTCTATGCTAGGAGGCTCATCCATTGGAGGGCTGTATTATATTTCTTTGAATTATGCAATAAAAAAATAAAATGACAACAGAGCATATCGCTATCACATTTTTTCTGTTTTTTCTAATTGCCATGCTATATTCATCTGTTGGTCATGCTGGTGCATCGGGTTATTTGGCAATAATGGCATTGCTTTCTTTTTCCCCAGAATCAATGAAACCAACTTCATTGATTTTAAATATTTGTGTTGCATTGATTGCTTCCATTAAATATATAAGGGCAGGATATTTCGATAAAAAAATATTTTTAATTTTTTCTTCTACCTCTATCCCATTTTCTTTTTTAGGAGGCTATCTTTCAATTGGCCTAATCGATTTTAAGTTATTTGCAGGATTTTTTCTAGTACTCTCTGCAATTCTTTTGTTTGTTAGAGGATATATTAACCCAATTGCTAAAGAGGCCGTTGCGATGAAGCCGCTATATGGACTAATACTTGGTGCTGCTATTGGTATTCTTTCAGGATTGATCGGAGTTGGCGGAGGAATATTTCTCTCCCCGATACTCATTATGACGAATTGGACAGATATAAAAAAAGCATCTGGAATTGCTGCCTTATTTATTTTGTGCAATTCGATTTCAGCATTATTAGGTCATGTTACTGCTTTTAAACAAATAGACTTTGCTATTATATATTGGATAATTGCAGTTTGTTTAGGAGGGATTCTAGGTTCTTATTTAGGAACGATAAAAATGAACAGCAAATTAATTATTCTTGTTCTTTTTTTCGTTTTACTTTCAGCTGGATTGAAATTTATATTTATAGATTCTTTGTAATTGGCCAAACCCTTTTAAATTCTATGACTTAAGTCATAGAAAAATTTTACAAATAACCTGAAATTAGCTTATTAAAATACGGTAAAATGAAAAATCAACAATTTCACACATTCCATATTCCAGTGATGGGATTGGGATTCACAATAGACACTCCATTGAAAGTTGGGAAATACGGAATATCAAGTGTTATTTCAATTATTGAAGATGAATTGATAGAGAAAATGAGGGAGTTTCATTCTAAGAAAGAAGGTTTAGATTTTGAACCACTGGCGAAAAGCGATGTCGATCATAGAGCGAAACGAATTACATCTTATTTAAATTTGTTGGATTCTATTCTGAAAAAACAAATTCTAAAATTGAAAGAGGAGCCTTTTATAAAAGGATCTGATATCTGTCGTTATTTTGAGCTGCTACCGGAAAACTCTCAGCTGAAAAAACAATATCAAATTATGCAAGAATTGTATGGCGAAAAGCAACTTGAGCTTCAAAATAAATTAAGAAACTTTATTCAGCCAGGATTTATTGATGTTAATATTATGACAAAATGCGACAAAACGAATTATGCCTCAGATGGAACACAACTACCCATTGAGTATAATGATGCATTAGCTGCATTAAGAGGATTTGCTAATAGTAATCTTAACTCGTCTGTTGTTTTTTCGGCAGGTTTAAATCCTCGTTTATATAGCTATTGTGAAAAATTTCCGGATTTTTTTCCGGATTCAGCTGGAAATTTTAAAAAGAGAATTATACTTAAAGTTAGCGACTATCGTTCGGCTTTGATACAAGGGAAAATTCTTGCAAAAAAGGGATTATGGGTGTCCGAATTCAGGATTGAATCAGGATTAAATTGTGGAGGGCATGCATTTGCAACAGAAGGTTTGTTATTGGGGCCTATATTACAAGAGTTCAAAGATAATCGTGAAATACTGTTACAAGAGCTTTGGTCATATTGCAAAATTGCATACCAAGAAAAAGAAATACCTGTTAAGAATTTCATTCCAAGTTTTAGTGTTTCGGCACAAGGTGGTATTGGAACATCTGAGGAAGATATTTTTTTACAAAAACATTTTAATATACAAGCTACTGGTTGGGGGAGTCCATTTTTATTAGTGCCTGATGCAACTAATGTAGATGAAGATACGTTGAAGAGATTAACAACTGCCAAACAAAGCGATTATTTCCTAAGTCACTCTTCTCCATTAGGTATTCCTTTTAATAATTTTAGATCTAGTACTTCAGAAGAGCAACGAAAAAAAAGGATTGAAGGCAAAAGACCAGGAAGTCCTTGCTATAAAGAATATCTTGCATTTAATAGTGAATTTGAAGAAAAGGGTTTGTGCACTGCATCCAGAAAATTTCAAAATTTGAAGTTAAAAGAATTAGAACAGAAAAAATTAAGTCAAGTGCAATTTGAAATGGAGTATAATGCAATTGTAGAAAAAGATTGTTTGTGTGAGGGGCTAGGCGCTTCTACATTGTTAAAGAATCACATTGAGCCATCTCACAAACTAACAGCTGTTGCAATTTGTCCTGGACCAAATCTTGCTTATTTTTCAAATATTTTCTCTTTAGAAGAAATGGTAGGACATATTTATGGAAGAACTTCATTGTTAAATTCGCTAAAAAGACCTCATGTGTTCATTAATGAATTAAAGTTATATGTTGATTACTTAAAAACTGAATTGAATAGAGGAATCGATGATATGAATGATAAAAAAGTAAAATACTACAATTCATTCAAAAACAATTTACTTGAAGGTGTAAATTATTATAAAAATTTAGCAAAGAATGTAAGTCCTGATTTTCAGAGCACATTAGAAGAGTTAAAAACAGAGTTGAAATATTTTGAAAATGAAATTAAAAATATTGCTATGCCTGTTGAACTTCGCTCATAAGAACTATATAATAAAAGAAATGCGTTCAGATTGATTGTTTTAATAAATAAAAGATCAATTGCCATGAAAAAGTATTTTATACAAATTATTTTTCTGCTTCTTTATATAAAAAGTGGGAACGCTCAGAGTGTAAACTCCGTTGCAAACGGTAACTGGAATAATCCTAATACTTGGAGTTGTGCATGTGTTCCTACTTCTGGATTCATCATCACAATAAATCATCAGGTTACATTAAACACTAATTACAGCTATTCTTCTGGTTCGATTATTATTGCTCAAAACGCTAGCCTAAGTGATGGACATTTAGGTAAGAACTTAACAATTACTGGAGGAACACTGGCCAATAACGGAAACATAGACGTCAAACAATTTACTACTCAGAATGGCAGTTTTTCAAATTTTGGGAGCATTAAAGCAAGCATCTTTTTAAATTACTTGAACTTTTTTAACAATGGAACATTCTACGAAATAGACAGCATAAGCAATTATGCTCTTATCACCAACAATGGTAATTTTGTAAACATTGGCATTATCAATAATAGCGGAATCTACACCAATAACATGAAATCTGAATTTATACGTTTAACCAACAATGGTATGATAACCAATAATAATTACATGAACGTAGGAACTATGTATAATAATGGAATGCTAACGAATCGAGACTCTCTATTATCTACAAATAATATATTGAATGAGGGGCGCATAAATAATGATAGTGGTGCAAATTTACATGTAGAGAAAAAATTATCCAATAAAAGCAATACAAGCTTTAAAGCTTCTATCATTAACAATGGTTATTTAAAGGTGATAGAACACTTAAGTAATTATGATACATTAAGTGGTGCGACTGGTTATTATGAAGTGCAAGATACAAGTACAAATTATGGTTATATGGCAGAAACATTTACTTTCTGTGATCACACTCCAATTTCGTCTTCACCTTATATCGACTACAATTATGGCTACGTATCACCAGATATTAGCTGGTGTATAGCTACAACTATTCAAGATGTTAGTTCTAATTCAATTAACATATACCCAAATCCCGCAAGGAGCAACGTGTATATTGATATTTTTCCTGTTTCTGATTTTACTTTATCTATTTATGATGCTCTCGGAAATCTTATTAGCGATTTTTCAAATAACAATAATATTGATTTAGCAAATTATAGCAATGGCATTTACCTCTTTGAGATTACCTATGGAGACCAATTACAGCGATTAAAAATTATTGTTTCAAAATAAGCAACTCTAATTTATCAGAAAAGCGGTACCCTTTTTTATATCGGTTGACATTTCATCAATATTTGTTTTCTTTAAAATATTTAACATTTCCATACGGTGTCTTTGGAAGGTATTATGAAATGCACAAGGTTTTTTATGTGAACATTTGCTCAATCCCATGCTGCAATTTTGAAAACCATCTAAGCCATCAACAACCTCCACAATTTTTAATACAGGCATTTTACGGATTTCCCAATCAACATAAAAACCACCGGTATTACCTTTTGTAGAGTAAACTATTTTTTTTTTGACTAATTTTTGTAAAATCTTATTTAGAAATTGTCCAGGAATTTTCAACTCTTCTGCAATTATTTTAATGCCAATTTTTTTATCTTCATCAGAATGGATTGAAAGGTATAACACTGCTCGTATAGCGTATTCGCATGATTTTGACAACATCTTACAAAATATTTAAAGATTTTTTCCCATTCGGGGTTATAAAATCGGAACTCCATTTGGGTTCCCAAACCAATACTACATTATTGGGTATTTCAGGAAATTTTTCAGTTAAAGCCGCATTCACATCTGCTAGAATAACATCACCCATTGGACAGTTCTCGCTTGAAAGTGTCATGTTGACTAGAATCCCCGTTACCTCAGAATAACTGATATCGTATACAAGTCCCATATCAATAATATTAATAGCTAATTCAGGATCTATAACACTTTTTAAAGTATCGTATACATCTATTTCTATTTTGTTTGCTTCAGAAAAAAGTTCCATATTAATAGGTTTTATGAAAAATTATTTTTGTAATGTTTGTACAATATAGTATTGCTGTTACTACAAACATACAAGCTCCTAAATACAATAATAGTGTGAATGAAAATACTAAGCCCATCAAAAAGACAATAAATCCTATTAAAAAAAAGAGCATTTGAAATGTCAATAATCTATCAGAATAAAGATCCTTGGGGAGCACTTTCCTGTTTTTCGAATCTTTATACTTATGTAACCAAACAATAAAAGGTAGTGTCTTAAACGTTTGCCCTAGGATAAGCATGGTAATAAAGCCCATAAAAAACAGTAGTGCCGTAGCATTTATCATTCGTAGTTTTAATTTGCCTTCTTCTGTAAAATAAGTTATACAATAAAATATGATTGCTACAAAAAATAACACAAATGAATACATGCTTTTTTTCATTGGTACATCCAATACCTTTCTTATTCTATTTTTAAAAACAGTTCTAATGTATATTAAATACATTGTTATTCCAGAAATAAAAAGGGTAGCGTAAAAAATAATTCTGCCGATGTTCATAAAAATGAATCCATCTATCAGAATAAGTAATATACTCGAATTGATTAGGTAGAATGAGTAAGTTAGAAATAAATTATTTGTTGTTTGTGATAATAAGAACATTGGAATTAATTTAGAACTTACTCCAATAATCAATGATACAAAAAAACCTAGTATTCCAATATGTGCATGTACAGTTAAATAATGTAGGTGTTCCAATGGTAAAAAAACATATTCGAAATTAAAAGCCATTAGTAGGCCAATAATAGTTGTGATTAATAGCCATAAACAAGCTGCAAGGATAAAATCATATTCAATGGGTCTGTTTTTTGGACTTGGAGTTTTAAATATATTTACAATAAATAATGAAATACCAATTAATAGTGTAATGCCAGCTAGCTGAATCAGTTTTCCTACCGAAAAAGTCCAGAAGGCAAGAGGAAGTAAGATTGTTCCAAGTAGCAAAAAAATGTACGATGCAATTGCCAATTTTGTGCTGAATAATTTAGCATTTACAATTACCGGTAGTAATTGGTACAAAGCACCCATTGTGATTAGTAAGCCCCAGCCAATTGCCACTAAATGTGTAATACTTAATAATCTAGGATTAAAATAATGTCCCAAAAAATCAGGGACAGAAAGTAGGATTAGAATAGTTGCAACTAGAAATGAAAAGGCAGCAGTTAGATAATGAGCTGTTATTACTACAAAAGAAGATTTATTATCTACATTAATCCCAATCATCTCATTTGTAAATTAAAAGTTTAATATTGTTTTCATCAATTTCTTTTAACTCCCAGGAAAAGCCTTGTTGCTGTAATTCTGGAAATAAAAATTGAGGAATTTTTTTGTGATGAACCAGTAAAGCAGTATTTTCATTTAATTCTTCTAGTTTTTTTAGAATAGCAATCATGGGAGCGGGCATTTCAAGTGCTCGCACATCAATAGAGTCTAAGTTATTTGAAAATAGTTCTAAAATCTTTTCGAAATTTTCGGTAGTTGATGGAGGCTGTTCTATTGTAATAATTTCCGATTTATCCCTAATATTTTTGAAATATGTATTAAAAACATCTGATGACTCTTTGATTGTATAACTGGCATACCCCTTTTTCTCGAGGATGTTAATTAGCGGAACGGGTGCAAAGCTATTGATAATCTTTAAGGTTTTATTTTTAGGTAGTCCTTTAATGCTATTCATAATAATATTAAACGGATCATTTCCATTCGAGATTATTTCTCGCACATCTAATTCAACTATATTGTTCATGTCCTGATTTATTATTGGATTCTGGAAATTAATTAATTGTTTCTCAAGTAGCATTTCTTTTGGAGTTGTTTCTATTTCAAAACCAATCATCATTAATTTTTGAAAAATCACATCTATGCCTACTCCTCCAACTTTTGCTGCATCTGCTACTGAAACTCTTCCTGCAAGAATTTTTCTCAAAATAGGATTTTTTAATTTTAAAAAATGTTTATTAATTGAAGCAATCGCTTCAATTGCCTGTTCATTTTCTTTAATTATTAAGGAAATTTTCGTGTTTGAGTTTATTTTCATTTTACATCGTGCAAAAAATAAATAGCCCGATTAAGGGCTATTTTTTGTTTACAATAATTCTAATTCCATTGCTATTGCTTTTGGGAACAAGATGTTGTTTTCCAAATGAATGTGTTGATGAAGATCATCTTCAAATTCTTTTAATTTTTGATATGATAATCTATACGTTGTACACGCATTTGCAGGAGGATTGTATTTGTTTGATAATTCAGCAATTTCCTGCATCATTTTACCAACAATATCATGTTCGTGTTCCATCATATTTACCGGGTTTTCAACTGTCCCGAATGGAGAAGGCTCAATTTTCATTCCATTGCTCTTCGCTTCAGAAAGATGCTTGATATATGGAAAAAGTACATCTTCTTCTTTACACATATGGCGGTTTAGTTCATCTGCAACTAATAAAAATTTTTCTGCAATACGAATCACTTCTGGATTACGCTCTCCGTGAACCCGTGCTACTTTTTGTGTATATTCAAACAAAAGTGGAATAGCTTGTTTAACATATTTGTGATGCTGATTGATTATATAATCTGCCAAAAATCCAATATCCCAGTTGTCGAAATCATTTACAATTGTATTTATTACGGCATCACATTCTTTTAGTTCCTGATTAATTTTAACAACATCCAAGCCCTTTTCTTTACAAGCAGTTGTGAGTGTTTTTTTTCCACCGCAACAAAAATCTAGGCCATATTTTTTGAAAATTTCAGCTTTTCTAAAATCTTTTTTCACAAGTTCTCCAATAGTTGCCTCTTTCTCACCTATGTCTAATTTTGCAATAGATACTTTCCACCACTCTGGACCTGCTTCCTGGTAATCCCATTTAAAGATATTTCCTCTCTCGCCTAATAATTGGTAATAAAGAGGTTTGGGATCATGATCGTTATGAATAACAAACCCTTCGCCAGGCTGCAGCGAATCAAATTTTTCAAAAATAGTTGGATGTTTCAAACGAGGCTCAATAAGAGTAACGTTAATAATTTCAATTGTTTTCATAGCTATAAAATTTATAAATTAATTCAAATTGGATAAGAATGTCTGATTTAAAAACACAACAAACATTTATATTTTTAGCAAAAGTAAAAACTCTCTTCTTTGCATAATATGATATAAGTCATATTATGCAAAGAGAGATTAATTTAACTTGTGCATATGTTAATTTTATTTTCATCAATTACTTGTTGTGATTTATATATAAGTAGTATGCTGTAATAAATAAAACAATTTTTGCATATAAATAGTCCTGTATTGTGTCAGACAAACTGCAATGAAAAATGCGTTTTATCTCATTCGATAATTGTTTAATAAAAATTTATCTATGAAAAAATTCTCTATTACTACCCTGCTTTTAATTTTTACCACAATTTGCTTTTCTCAAACACTTAGTAAAGAGCAGCAAAAAAAGGCAAATAGGCTATTTAAAAATAAAACCGAATTATATTTTACTTTCGATATAATAGACAAGTCGGAGATTGGTGTTTTAACAAAAATTATTTCTATTGATAATGTTAAGAATGGAAGCGTTTGGGCTTATGCAAATAAAGAAGGATTTGAAAAATTTCTTTTACTGAACTACAAATATAAGGTGTTAATAAACCCAAGTCGGCAAAAGAAGGTAAAGACAAAAGATTTTAGCTCCGCCAAACAAATGAATCTAATTTCATCGTATCCTACTTATACTGGTTATGAAGCAATGATGATGCAATTTGCTGCTGATTATCCATCCATATGTAAATTAGTAAACATAGGTACTTTGCCAAGCGGACGGAAATTATTAATGCTCAAAATAACAGACAATATTAATAGCAAAGAAGACGAACCTCAGTTTCTATATACATCCACGATGCATGGGGATGAAACTGCTGGCTATATTGGAATGCTAAACTTTATAGATTATTTATTAAGCAATTACGGCACAAATACACGGGTTACGGGTTTGGTAAACAACATAGAAATATGGATTAATCCACTTGCAAATCCAGATGGGACTTATGCTGCAGGTAATAATACAGTTAACGGAGCAACACGATTCAATGCAAATACGATTGATTTGAATAGAAATTATCCAGATCCACAAGCGGGTATTCATCCAGATGGGAATGCTTGGCAACCTGAAACGCAGTTTTTTATGGCATTTGCAGATACCATGAACTTGGTGACAGCCGCAAATTTTCATGGTGGAGCAGAAGTGGTTAACTATCCTTGGGATACTTGGAGTACTGCTACAGCAGATGAAAATTGGTGGATTCGTGAATCAGCAAAATATGCTGATACTGTATTTGCAAATAGTGCACCTGGCTATTTTACAAGTGTAACTTCTACTGGAATTACTAATGGTTTTGACTGGTATCAGATTACTGGTGGACGACAAGATTATATGAACTATTTTCAGCATTGTAGGGAAGTCACACTTGAAATATCTGATATAAAATTATTGCCAACAAGTGATTTTAATAATAACTGGAACTACAACTATCGTTCATATTTGAATTATATGGAAGAGTGCTTGTATGGAATTCGTGGTATAATAAAGGATGCATGTACAAGCCTTCCAATAGAGGCAAAAGTATATATCTCAGGTCATGATTTCGATAGTTCGCATGTTTACTCATCACTTCCCGTTGGTAATTATCATCGTCCAATTCATCAGGGAACTTACAATGTTACTTTTTCAGCACCTGGATACATTTCTCAAACGATTAATGGAATAGTTGTAACAAACGGGACAGCATCTGTTGTAAATGTTAATTTAAGCCCAGCTTCCCTCAGTGCAGATTTTTCAGTTGGGAGTTCCAATAATTGTAACGGGATAGTTTCATTTAATGACTTAAGTGGAAGTGCGAATACATGGTACTGGAACTTTGGCGATGGAGCAAATTCTACATTACAAAATCCAACGCATACTTATCTGTCAAATGGAACTTATAATGTTAGTCTTGTTGCTGCTAATTGTGTTGGCTCAGACTCTGTTTATAAAAACAATTTTATTACAGTAACTGTTACTTCTTTACCCTTGGTACAAGGAGATTCAGCAATGAGTTGTGGAGCACAATCATTGTCTTTGAATGCAACAGGAAGTGGGACATTAAACTGGTATGATGCAGTAAATGGAGGGAGTCTTGTCAATACAGGAACAATATTTAACACGCCTGTATTAGCGACTACTACAACTTATTATGTAGAGAATGAGGTGTCGAGCGGAATTCAATATGTAGGCCCCGCTAATAGCACTATAGGTGCAGGAGGTTTTTATACAGCAGGGACTTATCATTATCTTAAATTTACAGCATTAAATTCGTTCAGACTGGTATCCGTTTTGGTTAATTCCAATACGGTAGGCAACAGATTGATTGAATTAAGAAATTCTGCTGGAGTGGTGATACAATCTGCTTCAGTTGCTATACCGGTAGGGCAAAGCAGGGTAACACTTAATTTTAATGTTCCAATTGGAGTTGATCTTCAACTTGGGATAGCGGGTAATAATAGTTTATATAGAAATTCAACAGGTGGAAGTTATCCATATTCTATCGCAAATAATGTTTCAATAACTGGTAACAGTGCAAATAATCTTTCTTATTATTATTATTTTTATGATTGGGAGATTAATCAATTTTGTACAAGTAGTAGAGTTTCAGTAACTGGAATTATCAATGAGAATAGCCCATCAGGTATTTCTATTTTGAACAACGATTCAGAAACATGTCAGGGAGAACTAGCCTACTTTAGTAGTATAGCAACAAATGCTGGCACAAATCCAACATACCAATGGTATGTAAACAGTATACCTGCTGGAATTGGGAGTACATTCGCTACTTCAACATTATCAAATGGAGATGTTGTATCTTGTGTTTTGAATTCTTCTAATACCTGTGCAACAAACAATCCTGCAACTTCAAATATACTTGCAGTTATTGTCCATCCGTTACCACCTACGCCTGTTATTAACCAGTTAGGAATGCAATTAAATTCGAATAGTTCTACCGGAAATCAATGGTACAACGTAAGCACAGGAATAATTTTGGGCGAAAATGGTGCCAGTTATTCTCCAATAACAAGTGGCAGTTATTATGTGATTATGACAGATGCTTTTGGTTGTGCTTCTGATACATCTAATGTTATTCAATATTCTACAACAACTATTACATCTACTAATTTTGAAAATAATTTTAAAATTTATCCAAACCCTAATAATGGATTATTTGTTATTGAGTTAAATGAATTAAATAGTTACAATGTAGCACTTTACAATTCGCTCGGACAAAAAGTGCAAGAGGAAAGAATAAGTGGGAATAACATGTCTCAAATAAACTGTCAAGCATTACCTGAAGGCCTCTATTTTATAATGCTTAGCTCGGCTGAACAGACCATTTTCCAAAAAATGATAATCAAAAAGAAGAGTTATTAGTATAATTTTATTAAAAACAATTTATTGTAATAAGTTAATTAAAACGATTTGGTATTAATTTGTGTTAGTACATTATCTTGTTTAATAACGATTTTTAATTTTTGCTAAATAAAGAAATTAAGTCTTCTTCCAATGATAGTCCTCTGTCTTTAGCATACCAAAGATGTAAGCTTTTTACAAACTCATCGTGTGAAGCAGTTGGATGTTCTGTTTTAAATTCTTTTACCAATTTTTGAATACCAGAAGGTCGTGGGCCCCATTCCATTATTAATTTACCAGTATTCTGATCAATGAAGATTAATTTGGGGATAGAGCGAGAACCATTCGTTAAATGCCAATCCATGATTAATAAATTTTCATCTCTTAAAATTATTTTCAGGTTAATTTTGGAATTTAATTCTGCTAATTTTGCAATTATAGGAACATTTTGAGCGGCATCGCCACACCATGATTCTGCTATAATAATCCAATCAATAGGGCTTGAAATGGAGCGAACAAGCTCTGTCATTTTATACGATGGAATATATGTTTTATAAATGCGACTGATTCGCTGTGCGTTAATTTTTGTAGCCTCAATTCTATCGGGTAATTGTTCTCCTGTACATTTTTTATTTGCTGCACAATCACTAACTAATGCATTGTAATTGTGGTAAGATAGAGGGTTAATTAAGGAATAGGATTTACACATTGTTTTATTTTTTCACAAAGTATGGAATAAAAACAAATGGAACAAATGACCTAAATCAGATACTTTATTTTTTCAATAATTTTTTCAGTCCAGCCATATTGACAATGTGAATTTCTTTCCCATCAAGTTTGATTAACTTGTTTTTTTGCAAAGTAAACAACGTACGTATTACTGTTTCATAAGTGGTGCCTGCAAAACTTGCAAAATCAGTACGAGTGAGTGTGTAGGAAAGTTTAGAGGGTGTTTCGTTATCAAACCCAAATGATTCAGCTAAAGTTATTAAGATGCAAGCAATGCGCTCAATTACTTCTAATTGAATAAGGTTGATTAAACGATCTTCGGAATCGCGAATTTCATCTGCAAGGAAGTTAATCAGAAATACACTCAAATCGGGATTTGTTCTCAGTAGATTTAAAAAAATATCATTCGGCAAAAAAATAATTTCGCAATCGGTTAAAGTTGTCGCTGTTATTGGGTAGGTTTCAATTGAAATACCTCTATGACCAAGCAATTTATTTTCACCAGCCAACCGAAGGATTCGTTCCGGATTATCAGGATGCAGAACACTTACTTTAACTTTCCCTTTACTAATAATATATATTCCTACTACCTTATCTCCTTGCTTAAAAACTTGTTGCCCTTTTTTAAATGTTAATGTTTTTTGATTCGATTCTATAATAGAATGCCAATCTTTTGAACAGTATTTAAATAATAAGTTTTTTGTTTTGTTTTGTTTTTTCAATGATATTTTTTTTGTGCTTTTTTGTGCCATAATGAGTAAATAATGAGCTACAAAGATAAAAATAATTTTAACCTATCCTCCAATAGAAACCATTGCTCTGTTTTTACTATTTTTTTCTATATTAAGAATATCTTCCATTGAATTCATTCCTCCCCTTCTTAGTTTTTTATGCAAAACGGTGTCTATGATTAGTGGTGTAATGTTTTCGCCAGCACGAAAGGCAGACAAAATATTTGTTTCGGAATCAGAAAACAAGCAATTTTTAATTCTGCCGTCAGCCGTTAAACGAATACGATTACACGAATCGCAAAATGGATTTGTAATAGAACTGATGATCGCAAAAGTGCCTTCAAATCCATCAATTTTGTAGCTTTTACTGGTGTCGTTTTTTTTATCGGTAAGTTTTATGATTTTATTACCAAAAACATTTTTTACTGTCGACATGATTTCTTCAAACGAAACACCTTTACTCCAATCCCATTTATTGCCATTGAAAGGCATAAATTCAATGAAACGATAATGGATTTTTCGGTCTCTAGTAAATTCAATAAAGTCGATTAGTTCATTGTCGTTAACATCTTTTATTAATACGGCATTTAATTTTATATTAAATCCATTCTCTATCAACAAATCAATATTTGACATCACTTTAGTGAAATAATCTCTACGAGTTATTTTATTAAATTTCGCTTCATTCAGTGTATCCAAGCTTACATTAATTGAACTTATGTTGGCATTTTTAAAAACGGTAATAAATTTATCTAAAAGAATTCCGTTTGTAGTAATAGCCAGTTCTATTGGTAATTTACCTAATTCAGTAATTATTTCAGCTGCGTCTTTTCGGACCAACGGTTCGCCCCCAGTTAAGCGAATTTTTTTTATGCCAAGAGAAACAAAAGTTTTTGCAATTGACAACAGTTCAGCTTTATTCATGTATGCTTCATTTTCCTTTAGGACAATTCCATCCTCAGGCATACAATAAAAACATCGTAAGTTACATCTTTCTGTTAGAGATATTCTTAGGTAATCGTGTACCCGTCCAAATTTATCACTTAACAAATTTGCTGTTGTTTCCATAGTGTATTAATTAAAATTTATCCATCAGTCGTTCGATTTCCTCAAACTCTTCCTTAGAAATATATTTATGTGCAAGTGGAAATAATGTATGATCTTCTCTGTAGATATGTAATTTGAGGGATTCAATTAATTCGCGTGCATTTTCATATGCAGTATCAAAGATAAACATTCGTGAAGGGATATCTGAGATACGTGTTGCCAATCCTAAGAAATTAAAAGTTAATACACCCAATTGAATGAATTTTACATGGTCATCTTCCATTACGTCTATAGCAGTCATCATGTGTTCACCTACACTATGTTCACCTGCTTCAATTAATTTTTTATTTAAGACAGGAAACAATGTTTTCTCTTCTTTGTGATTGTGATTAGAAATGTTTTCATCAAAGTATTTGAAGAATACTCCAAAAATTTCATTGATTTTACTATCTAATTGGTAGCCATTTTCTTTAAACTGAACTACTGCGCGCTCAAAGTCTTCTATCTTTTCGAGTGCCAGTTTGTGCTCGTTAATTAATTGCTGAATAGGTTTTGCATAGTCGGAAAATGTTGTATTGCCAACAGTTGATGCTGAATACGCATCTGGCGGATCCATTGGAGTATGTTCTACTTCTTCTAATCCTTTTTCTACGTTACGTTGAACAGGATCTGTTTTAGCTAATTTTTTTAGGTCTATCATAGCGTTATGTTTTGTTGCAAATAACGGTACAAAACAGCAATCAAAATATGACGTGTGTCATATTTAAGGATTTGACAATGCTTGGTTGGTTATGAATGAAGTATCGGTAAGTGTTTTTAGGAAAGCAACTAAATCTGCTTTTTCTTGATTATTTAATTGTAGTCCAAACTGATGATTCGGTTTTGTAAGAATAGGATCTAAACTAGGTGTTATTTTTACTTGGGAATTGTAATGTTCCACTACCTGCTCGAGTGTTGAAAATCTCCCATCATGCATGTATGGAGCAGTAAGCTCTACATTCCTTAATGAAGGGGTTTTGAATTTTCCTAAATCAGTTGAATTAAGTGTTATATTGTAACGACCTTTGTTTTGTCCTGCAAAAATTGAATCAATTCCAATGTTATGAAAATTATTATCATTGAATAGACCTAGTGTGTGGCAATGAAAACAATCACCGCGCTCGCTGTTATAAATCACAAAACCATTCATTTCAGATGGTGTAAGCATAGTTTCGTAACGTAAGTACTGATCAAATTTTGAATTGATGCTAACTTGTGTGCGGACGAATTGTGCCAATGCGTATGCGACATGATGAGCTGTGATGTTTGTTGTTTGAAACACACGTTTAAATAATCCCGGATAGCTGTTATGATTGTTCAATTTACTAATATCCGTTTGGAAGAAATCTTCTACTTCAAATATCATCGCATTTTCGAGCACACCTTCTTCGGATCCTATCCATAAAAATTTATTATTCCATGCTAAATTCATATGTGGCAAAGAGTTCACCGTTGGATTAGAGAATGCATAGCTTTGAAAGTGGCAGGATGAGCAAGAGATTCCACTATTTGAAAGAATGGTATCGTAGTATAGTTTTCGCCCCAGCTCAATCCCTTCCACTGTTAGTGGATTATCAGCAGGGATATGCAATTGAGGCATATAGTTCGGGCTACTTATCGTATATGGAGTTAAAGGAGTTTCGCTAGCTGTCATGCCTTCTTCTAAATTCTCTTTTTTACAGGAATAAAGAATAGCCGTAGTGATAATAATGAGAGAAAAAAACAGAACAAATTTAGTTTTCATTTCAATTATTTTTTAGTGTGAATACATCATGTCCATTTACTCTAATTTTATTCATTAATAGTGCACTTCCCATTGTATAGTTGCCGTCTGTTTGAAGGTTATAAGTTATTGGATTCTTGAACCATTCATTTACATTCATCTCCATTTTTATTTGATATGGATTATAACCGAGCATAAATTCCTGATTAAAACTACCGTTAACTTGAAATGGATTACTTCCTAAATGAATTGCAAAACCTGTGCTAACGGTATTATATAGATAATGACCTTCTAGTTTCAAAAAATGATAGCCACCACCCATCCCATCAGGCCAAGCCATACCAATATTCTCATTCGTATTTGGTAAGTAGTATGAAACATTGCGAATTGAATCAATTCCTATTGTATAGCTTATCGAATTGTATTTTCCGCTAGGAACATTATTTAATGTGAAGGAGCAACTTTCAGGGTTTGCAGCATCAACATATATAATATCGTTAGATTCATAATCTCCTAAAAAATCGGAATGCAGTTTTATGTTGGAAATATAATATTCTAAACGTGTAATCTCATAGTTATTGCCGGCTTCATTAAAAAAAACAAGTGTATCAAAAACTAATGGATTCCCATCTATTACGTGATTAAGCTTAACAGTCAACTTTATTTTCTCGGGGAAGAAATTATCGTTTTTATTACAAGCCCCTAATAAAGTTATTACAAGAGCTACTAAAAAGGCATAAAAAAGGAGTCTCATGATTCGATGTGTTATTTGTGAATTTTTAAGATAATAGTATTTATTAGCATTTAACTTATAATACAAAGTTGCTTTGTAAATAAACTTGTAACTATGATTCAGGTCATATTATTAGTTGCCAAAATGTAAAAAGAGGGTTAATGCATAATTGCCCTAACCCTCTTTAGTATAAAAATTTAAAATCTATTATTTGCCATTTAAAAAATTGGGTTTAAATGAAATCATTACATAAGCCCAATTACTTATCTGGTCGGTTCTGCCATCTGCTTTATAATCTTTTACTCCTTTTATGAATGCCAATGTTTCTGACGTTAAATAATGAGAATAACCAGCCGTTACAGCAACTCCTTCTTTTAATTTATAACCAAACGTTAAATCTATTTCAGATCCTAAACTATTATTTTTTGCAACAATGCTACTTGTTTTTGCTGATTCTTTTGGGTCATATACAGCTGCAGCTGTCATAAATTTGTGAAAATCTAATGCAACATTCCATTTTTCTGCTTTGTATTTTAAACGTACAATAATATCCTGTAATCCAACAGTATTAGAGTGGTTTCCTACATAATAATAATCCATGTAACCATTGAATTTATGGTTGGTTCCAAATACTGGATTAAAAGCGTGGTTCACATCATTATATGCAGTAGTTGTATCTGTTTGACTTTGACCTGAAAGGTATTCGTAACCTAAACCAAAAGTGAATTTTTCTTTTAATGTGTATGCAACATCAACTGCAGCATTCATTGCGCTTACTTTGCGAGGGGCTTTTTTACTTGAATAGGCCCCCATTTCATCTCCTATTTGGTAATAAAAGTTTGCACCAATAAATAGTGGTTTTGTTTTGTACTCAATACGTGTCCCTGCAGTGGTTACATAACGTGTGCTATTTGTAGATACCGTAGATTGTTTTCCTACATTTAATGCCAAGACGCTTACGCTTAAAGCTTTAATCTGTTTGTTTAGCCATAAGTATTGCATTTCTTTGTAAGTTCCTAATGTAGAAGGAACACCAGCAGCTGTTACAGCATCTTGATTATATGCAATTCCAACATGTGCATTAAAAGTGCTATCTGAAAACTTCAATACAAATGCATCATGGCTACGTGCTTGTTGAGCCCAATCAACTGCTCCCATGATGCGCTGATCGTCATAACTTAATTCTTGGCGCCCTAGTTTCATGGAAATTTTTTTCGTAAAATTATATTCAGCCCATGCTTCATGAAGCCCGTATGTATTCACATCGTATGTATTTAATTGTGCCTGGCTACCCCATACTCTTACATCCTGAACGATAATTCCTACTTTTACTTTTTCTGTTTTATATCCAAAGTTTAAACGTGTGCGTTGTTGTAAAAACTGTGCTGATTTTTGTAACGTATCGGCTGGTGCACCAAAACCATGACGGTATTCGAAGCGAGGACGAATTTCTCCACTTAAACTTACTTGTGCATTTAAGAAACTTACTGTTGATGTAAGTATCGCAGTTATTACCGCTCCTTTTTTAATTAATGTTTTCATAAATAATTTATTAAGGTTAATAAAAATTTTAAACTAACTTGGACGTTCGCAGCCTTTGCGATTATAATACCACCAGTTAACCACTGTAGCAATCACAAAGAATCCTGCAATTCCGTAAAAGAATCCATTTGCATTACCTGTACTTTTCATAACAGAACTAACAGCTGTCGAGAAAATAAATGGACCAAAAGCCGCAATAGCTGCAGTGAATCCTATTACACCTGCCGCTTGACGTGCATTGTGCGCAAAAATGATTGGATACTGACGGAAGGTTGCTGCATTTCCCATACCTGTAATAAAAAACAAGAATAGCATCAAGTATAAGAATGAAGGAAATTGATCAACAGATGTTGGTGTTAACAAACCCATTTGCACCATTGCCACGCACCCAACTACCAAAGCTAAACCAGTAAGTGTGGTAAGGATAGCACCGCCTACTTTATCTGCAACAAATCCGAATAACACACGACTACCTGCGCCAATTAATGGACCTAGGAATGCATATTTTAATGGATCAGGAGCATCAGCAAAATCACCGTAAACCATTTTAATCATCAATGGGAAAATCGCTGCTAGTCCGGAGAATCCTCCAAATGTCATTACATAAGTAATTGTACAGAACCACGTGTGTTTATCTTTAAAGATATCCAACTGTTCTTTAAAAGAAGCTTTTACCGGAATACTTTTAATCAAATACCATGATGCAATTGCAAGAATAATCAGCAATGGAACATACCAAAAAGCTGCACTTTGTAAAAAAACTTCTGTTGTTCCTAATACTTCTTTAGTTTTTGGATTTGTTTTAGTAAATACTTCAGCAGCGCCATAGGTTGCAACACCCAGAATGGCAGGAGTAACAAATTGAGCAACACTAACTCCGAAATTACCGATACCTGCTTGAATTCCCAATGCCGTACCTTGCAAACGTTTTGGGAAAAACATACTTGTGCTAGGCATATAAGAAGAAAAATCTCCACCACCAAAACCAGCTGTAAATGCTAAAATCATGAATACCCAAAATGGAGTACTCGGATTCATTACAGCTAAACCTAGCCCGATACAAGGAATTAATTTAATAATTGTTGAGATGGTAATCACATGTCGTGACCCATAAATAGGCAGCAAGAATGTATGAACCATGCGTAATAAACCTGCAGCCAATCCCGGCATTGCCGTTAACCAGAACAACTGATCCTTATCAAACTTAAATCCTATACCTGGTAATTTTACTGCAATAGCACTCATCATAAACCAAGTGGCAAATGATAAAATTAAAGCGAATGTTGTTACTGTTAATGTTCTCCAGGCAATTTTTTTGCCTTCGTTTTCCCAAAATTGTGGATCTTCAGGAGTCCACTTACTTAACCATGTTGCCATTTTGTTTGTGATTTATTTATGATATTTTTATTTATTTCTATCGAACTATTCTCAAGATTGGACAAGGTGCTTCTTTGAAAACATCGTATGTTCTACTACCCATTAATAATTTCCCGATAGGAGAGGCTTTATGACTTGCTAGAATAATAAGCTCTGCTCCTTTTTCTTTGGCAATGGTTACTATTTCTGCTGCCACCTCTCCTTGGCCAAAAATGGCTTCTATATTATTTACTTCTAATTCTTTTAATTTTTTAGCTTCATTTATTAACATCTCTTTTCCCTCATTGATCCACCCTTCTTTTATTAAGCTCCATTCTGCCGAATCAGATGCTAATACACCCGTACTGTGAAATTTTTCATTTACATAAAGAAGAATTAATTTGGAGCCAGTTGTTTTTGCAAGATATGCTGCCTGCGACCTTGCCTTATCAGCTAATTCGGAATTCCCGACAGGATAGATAATTGTTCTGTATGCAAATCCACCAACACTTGCAGCTGGTTGTATAGTCCTTCCATTTAATTGAGGTATATGTGTTTGTATTTCAAATTCTATTTCTTCTTTTTTGATTTTTGCTTTACCTCCTTTTTCTACCCATGTTTTTGTCCATTTACGTTGAGCGATTCGTAATACTATAAAAGCAATTGTTGCTAATATTGCGAATGAAATGAATCCCCAGAAAAAAGAGCCACTATTTTGTTTTGATAATCCCATTGCATTTGGAATAAAACTCCCTCCTAGTGCCCCAATCTCTCCGATCATACTTCCTGCTACTGCTGTAGCTAAAGGCCATCTCAAAGGAACTAGCTGGAATAATGCACCATTCCCAGCTCCTAGTGCTGCGAAACTAATCATGAACAAAATGGTTGTTGCTGTAACACCAATTGGTAATCCCGCGATCACCATGGTAATGATTATAATTCCGAAGATTGCTGATAAGGTGTTAATTCCTCCCCATCTATCAGAAGCCCATCCACCAACAATTCGAATAGCACTTCCCATAAGTGCAGCGAGCATCGTTAGCTGTCCAGCTTCAATTTTTGATACACCAAATTGATCGTGAAAATATGTTGGTAAAAAATTTGATAAACCAATAAATCCACCAAAAGTAATGATGTAAATAAGGTTAAATGTCCATCCATCTTTTTCGAATAAACAACTTAAGTGTTCTTTCAGGGATTGTTTTTCTCTGTCTGGTGGTTCTTTTGCAAAAATCAACATAACGATGATTGGGATTAACATAAATAGAGCAGCCATCCCATACACTGCTTGCCATCCAAATTTTGTAGCGAGCGGTGGTGCAAAAAGCATGGCTAATACCGTACCGCTATTGCCTGCTCCTGAAATACCCATTGCTAAGCCTTTGTATTTTGGAGGGAACCAGCCAGAGCCTAACGACAATGCTACACCAAAGCTTGCACCTGCAATACCCAATAATACTCCCATTTTTAAAACATCAGAATAGGTATCTACAAAATAATAGCCGAAGAGCATTGCAAAAAAGATTAGAGTCATTTCTGTTAAAGCAGCATTTTTTCTTCCTATGTATTGTGCTAAAACACCTAATGGGAAACGCATGATGGCGCCCGCAAGAATTGGTACCGAAATCATAAACCCTTTTTGTGCTGGACTCAAATTAAAATGCTCGCTTATAAAAGGAGCCATTGCTCCGTTTAAAACCCATATCGCAAAGCAAAAATCGAAATATAAAAATGCTGAAAACAATGTAGGTGGGTGACCTGCCTTTAAAAATGTTTTGAAATTTCCCATAACCTTAGTGTGAATATAATGTTAGTATTAAATCTACGGGGCAAAATTGCAAAAGAATGAGCGTGCCTTAAATGATTGACATCAGTCAAAGGCTTCTTTTTTGTCATGTATTTATATGATATAAATCACATTATATTTGAATGGAGAATAGGCTATTTAATCTATGTTTTGCATAAATATTTCTTCTTAATTTATAAAAAGTCATTGTTTTCAAAATAATAAGTAGAAATCATGTTTTTGAGGTACTGAATATCATTAATATGAATATGTTTTGTTGTGTCGATTGCTACAACATTTTCTTTTTTTAATTCGGTCAACTCGCGAATAAATTGTTCCGTTCTTATTCCTGCTATTTCAGCAATATCATTACGACTTAATTTAGCATCAATCCAAATGCTATTATTGTCTTTTTTTATGCCAAATGTTATTGCTGCTAAAATTAATGCTTCTGCAACTTTTTCTTTCACTGTCATTTGTGCCAATGTTTTCATTCGATTCTCAGCATTGCGTAATTCTTCGGCATAGAACAACATCAAATTATATGTAAGTTCATTGTCGGATTTTAGGGCTTCATAAAATGAATCGTTTTCCAAAAAGCAAACAGTTGTATCTTCAAGCGTTACGGCTGAAATAGAATAATATTTTTTACCAATTCCACGATGTCCTAAGATGAATCCGTTTTTTGCCAAACGAATAATTTGAACCCTATCCTTATAGCCAGTACTGAATACTTTTACTTTCCCCTTTAATATAATGTAAATTCCATCAAAAGGGTTTCGCTCTTTAAATATATACTGTCCTGCTTTGAGGCTGTAAACAGTTTTTAATTCACTTAATTTTTTTTCGGATAAACTATTTTTTAAAAAACAATTTATATTAAGGCATTCCGCACAATCTACTTTCATGGTTTATTATTCTTTAAACACAAATAAACACGAGCGGTCTATAAAATAAAATGACCTAAATCATACTTGCTTATTTGGGTGCAAAACGACTGTGTTAAATCTATGATACACATCATAAATTATATGCTAATTATATTAAATATTTGTGGAAAGCGTTGTGGCGTTTTGATTTTTTTTTGTAAATATTTATTTTTTTAAAAAATATTAATAGTATGATGTGTGTCATAGTTTTAATTTAACATCATTCACACTTTTGTGGTGTAGATTAAAATATAAATTATAAAACATAGATAAATTATGAAAAAACTTGTTACACAAATGCCAAAGTTCTTGGAGAGAAGCTTTGGTGTGTTAGCTAAAAAGTTAAGTTTATTTGCGCTCTCAACATTATTAGGGGTTAGTACAACAGTAGCACAGGATGGTGGCGCAATTTTTAAACAATCATGTGGGATGTGTCATAGTGTTGGGAAGGGTAGATTGGTTGGACCAGATCTTAAAGGAGTTAATACAAAAAGAAATGAAGAGTGGATTATAAAGTTTGTGAAAGGATCACAAGCATTTATTAAAAGTGGAGATGCTGATGCAAAAGCAATCTTTGATGAGTACCAAGTAGTAATGCCTGACCAAAATTTAACTGATGCAGAAATTAAATCGATTATTACGTTCATTGCAGCTAATTCAGAAGAGAAACCTGCGATTGCGGCTGATGAAAAAGCGCCAATCGCGTTAACAGGGGAGTTGGCTGTGAAAGGGCAGCATTATTTTGATGGAAGTCTTCGATTGTCAAATGGTGGTGCAGCGTGTATTTCATGCCACAATGTTAATTATGATGGTGTAATACCAGGAGGATTATTAGCAAAAGATTTAACAAACGTGTATACACGTTTAGGGGGTGAGGATGGAATTAAAGGACTTCTAGGTGCGCCACCATTTCCTGCTATGACAGTTGCATATAAGAATCATCCAATGACGGAAGAAGAGATTGTAGCACTAGCTGGATTTTTAACAATCGTTGACAAAGATAAAGCGCATCAACATCCAAAATCAACTGTCGATATGTTATTGTATGGTTTTGTAGGATTGTTTGTAATTCTTGCACTCATCTTTATTTTATGGAGAAACAAAAAAAGTGGAATGGTTAAGCAAGATATCTATGATCGACAAATAGAAACTTTCAAATAAATAATCAGATTTATAAACGATTAATAACAATTAAAAACTAAAAATATGAGCTGGATAGAAGACATTATCTCTCCTAAAACAAGAAAATGGGAAGAGTTTTACCGTAACCGCTGGCAATACGACAAAGTTGTGCGTAGTACGCATGGAGTAAATTGTACTGGTGGTTGTTCATGGAATATACATGTTAAAGATGGAATCGTTGTGTGGGAAACACAAGCTTTAGATTATCCTCTTTTAGAAGAAACATTACCTCCTTATGAGCCAAGAGGTTGTCAACGAGGGATTTCTTATTCTTGGTATTTATACAGTCCAATTCGTGTAAAATATCCTTTAATGCGCGGAGCTTTACTAGATTTATATAAAGCAGAAAAAGAAAAAACTGGTGGTGATCCTATAAAAGCTTGGGAAAATTTGCAAAATGATCCTGAGAAAAGAAAACGCTATCAAAAAGCGAGAGGCAAGGGCGGTTTCAGACGAGTAAGATGGGAAGAGGCTATTGAATTAATCGCATCAGCTAATTTATATACAACAAAAAAATATGGACCAGATCGTATTATTGGTTTTTCGCCAATTCCTGCAATGTCCATGTTAAGCTATGCTTCTGGAGCAAGATACTTACAATTAATGGGTGCTGTCAATCTTAGTTTTTACGATTGGTATTGTGATTTACCAACTGCATTTCCTGAAATATGGGGAGAACAAACCGATGTATGTGAAAGTGCAGACTGGTATAATTCGAAATTTTGTGTGTCGATGGGTGCCAATCTTGGTATGACACGTACACCAGATATTCATTTTTTCTCAGAATCAAAGCATAACGGAACAAAAACAGTTGTGATGTCGCCCGATTTTAGTATGGTTGCAAAACATGCTGATCAATGGATTCCTGTTCATGCAGGAAGTGATGGCGCATTTTGGATGGCAGTAACGCATGTTATTTTAAAAGAATTTCATGCTGATAGACAAATTCCTTATTTCATGGACTATGTTAAAAGATATACAGAATGTCCGTTTTTAGTTGAACTTGAAAAACAAGGCGATCATTATGTTCCAATGAAAATGGTTCGAGCAAACCGAATTAAAAAGTATGAAAAAGTAGAAAATGGTGATTGGAAATTTTTAAATATCGATGCTAGTTCAGGAAATTTAGTTATGCCAAAAGGTTCTATGGGACAACGTTGGGATAAAGAAAAAGTAGGGAATTGGAATTTGAAATTTGAAGATGGTGAGGATAATGGCGTTTACGATCCAACCCTAACATTGCTTAATAAGAGTGATGATGTTCTGTTAGTAGAATTTGTTGAATACGGATTAAATACAAAATCCTTACGTGGTGTTCCCGTTAAATATATTGAAACCGTAGATGGTAAAAAAATTCCTGCAGTTACTGTGTACGATTTAACATTTGGTCAATATGGTGTTGGTAGAGGATTGCCTGGTGATTATCCAAAAGATTACAACGATAAAAATGCCGCCTACACACCAGCTTGGCAAGAGATTTTTACAGGAATAGGAAGAGATACTGTATTGCAATTAGCAAGAGAGTGGGGGAATACTGCTGAAGTAACAAGAGGTAAATGTATGGTAATTGTTGGAGCAGCTATTTGTCACTGGTTTCATAACAATTTAATGTATCGTTCTGCAATTATGACTCAAATGCTTACAGGTTGTAATGGAGTAAATGGTGGTGGAATGAACCATTATGTGGGTCAAGAAAAATTGGCTCCAGTTGATTCTTGGGGAACAATTATGGCTGCAAAAGATTGGCAAGGAGCAAATCGCTTGCAACAAGCACCAATCTGGCATTATATTAATTCGGATCAATGGCGTTATGATGGCAACCAAGCAGAATACAACAGTATTCCATCCGGAAGTAAATTAGGGAATTTACACTCTGCAGATTGGGCTGCTATGGCAGTTCGAAATGGATGGATGCCTTTTTATCCTCAGTATGATAAAAGTAATTTAGATATATCAAAAGATGCAATGGCAGCAGGTGCTATTACAGATGATGAGATAAAAAAATATGTAGTAGAAAAATTAAAATCAAGAGAAATTAAATACTCAGTATCTGATCCTGATAATGAAGTGAATTTCCCTAGAAACTGGTTTATTTGGAGAGGAAATGCTTTGATGGCAAGTGCGAAAGGACATGAGTATATGTTGGATCATTATCTAGGAACACATAGCAATAAAATTGCTGATGAAGTAGCTAAAGATCATGTAACAGAAATTTTATGGAGAGAAGCGCCAAAAGGGAAGATGGATTTAGTTGTGGATTTGAATTTTAGAATGGATACGACTGCACTTTATTCTGATATCATTCTACCTGCTGCATCATGGTACGAAAAAGCGGATATCAATAGTACCGATATGCACTCTTTCATTCATCCTTTATCTGCAGCAATTGCACCAGTGTGGGAGTCAAAAAGTGATTGGCAAATATTCCAGCTATTAGCTAAGACCGTAAGTGAAATGGCAAAAACATATATGCCACACCCTGTTAAGGATATTGTAAACCTTCCTTTATCACATGATAGTATCGATGAGATATCACAACCTAAATTACAGGATTGGTATAAAGGAGAATGTGAAGCAATTCCTGGAAAAACAATGCATAAAATAGCAATTGTGGAGCGTGATTATACTCAAATTTATAATAAATACATTTCATTAGGTGCTAACTTAAATACAAATACATTGGGAGCACATGGTGTAAGCTTTATGGCAGATGATGTTTATAATGAAATGGTGCAAGACAAACGTCATGTTCAAAAAGTAAATGGTGTTGATTATCCTTCGCTTAAAGAAGATGTTGAAGCAGTAAATGCTGTGTTAAGACTTTCTTCATTAACAAATGGAAAATTAACAGTTAGAGCTTATACTAACATGGAGAAAAAAACGGGAATGCCGTTACTTCAACATGGTAAAGGATACGAACAAGTGCGAATTGATTACAAAGATTTACAAGCACAACCAAGACGTTATAATAACTCTCCGTTATGGTCGGGTTTAATGGATAATGGACGTGCTTATGCCGCTTATAGTTATAATGTAGATTGCTTAGTTCCATGGAGAACATTGACAGGACGTCAGGCATTTTACTTAGACCATGATGGTTATATTGCGTTTGGCGAACACTTGCCTACTTACAAACCATCACCTACTCCTAAGGCATATGGCGATTTACGTGTAACAGTTAATGATGGGAAAGCAAAAATGTTAAACGTATTAACTCCACATGGTAAATGGCATATTCACTCTACTTATGGAGATACCTTGCGAATGTTAACATTATCTCGTGGAATGGAACCATGCTGGATGAGTGAACAAGATGCCGATGATCTTGGAATTAAGGATAACGATTGGGTAGAAGTATACAATGATCATGGTGTATATTGTACAAAAGCTTGTGTAAGTGCTCGTATCCCGAAAGGCGTATGTATCGTTTATCACTCTCCTGAAAGAACCTATACTGTTCCCAAATCTCAGGTGCGTGGTAGAAAGCGTGCTGGAGGACATAATAGTTTTACACGCGTACATTTAAAACCAAGTTTAATGGTGGGTGGATACGGACAATTTTCTTATCATTTCAACTATTGGGGTCCAGTTGGAGTGAACCGTGATACACATGTATTAGTGAGAAAAATGGAAAGAGTAGAATTTTAATCATACTATAAAAAATAGAAATTATGGACATAAGAGCACAAGTAGCAATGGTATTTCATCTCGATAAATGCATCGGGTGTCATACTTGTTCTATCGCATGTAAAAATATATGGACAGATAGAAAAGGCGCAGAATATATGTGGTGGAACAATGTGGAAACAAAACCAGGAACAGGTTATCCTACAAAGTGGGAAAATCAGGAAGTATACAAAGGAGGTTGGGAGAAAGATGGTAATTCAATATCACTTAGAAGTTCAAGCAAGTTTAAAGGATTGAAGAATATTTTTCATAATCCACATATGCCTGTATTGGATGATTATTACGAACCTTGGACCTATAAATACCAAGATTTGTTTACCGCCCCAGAAGGAGACGATCAACCAACAGCGAGAACTGTTTCATTAATCACAGGTGAGTTAATGGATGTAAAATCTGGACCCAATTGGGATGATGATATGGGCGGATCAAAAGATTATGCTCGTCAGGATGTAAACTTTAAAGATTTATCGGATGCTGAACAGGAAGCAATGTTTCAATTGGAACGTATGACTTTTCACTATCTCCCACGTATTTGCAATCACTGTTTAAATCCTGCATGTGTTGCATCTTGCCCTTCAGGAGCTCTTTATAAAAGAGGTGAAGACGGAATTGTTCTTATCAATCAGGAACGTTGCAGAGCCTGGAGAATGTGCGTTACAGCCTGCCCTTACAAAAAGAGTTATTACAATTGGAATACAGGCAAATCAGAAAAGTGTGTTCTTTGTTACCCTCGTTTAGAATCTGGACAAGCACCAGCATGTTTTCATTCATGTGTTGGACGTATCCGTTACCTTGGAGTAATGCTATACGATGCTGATAAAATTGAAGCAGCTGCATCCGCTCCTGAAAATGAATTAGTTGACCGCCAAATGGATATTTATGTAGATCCATTTGATCCTGAAGTTATCAGAATGGCGAAATTAAATGGTATTGCTGATTCAACAATTACTGCAGCACAAAATTCTCCAGTATATAAATTTGTAAAAAAATGGAAATTGGCATTGCCTTTACATCCAGAGTTCAGAACCTTACCTAATTTATTTTATGTTCCTGCTTTGTTACCAGGAATGGCAACTGTTGCCGATGGAGTATACAATTCAACATCTAAGTCGTTGTGGGGTGGCATCGAGAGTAACCGCCTTCCAATGAAATATCTAGCATCATTATTTTCTGCAGGAAATGTAAACAAAGTGTCGGATGTATTAAAACGTTTAATGGCAGTTCGTTTACACAGAAGAGGTGTTACTGTTGGTGATTTAAAACCAGAAGAAATTTCTGGTGCGATGCAAGAAATAGGTATGGATACCGAAACTGCTGATGCAATTTTTAGATTAACAACCTTGGCGACTTTTGATGAACGTTTTGTTATTCCTCCTGCTCATCGCGAAGAATCAATCGAAATGTTAGAAAATACAGCTGATGTTAAAGGTAACACTGGATTTGGATTTAAAGAAAAACCAGCTAGAGGACTATAATATGAAAAATTTAAAACACTATAATTTATTATCTGAACTCTTTAGATATCCTTCAGAAAATTTTTTGGAGAAATTATTAGAATGTCAATCATTAGTAGACACTAACTATCCCGAAGCTGCATTGCAATTACAAATATTTACAGATTATATGAGTAATTGTAATGCAGATGAGAGGGAGGAAATATATACTAAATCATTTGATGTACAACCTATTTGTTATCTGGATTTGGGATATGTAATATTTGGTGAAGACTATAAAAGAGGTGCATTCCTTTTGCACATGCAAAGTGAACAAAAGAGAATAAACAATGATTGTGGCTTCGATTTGTCGGATAATATTTGTAATGTTTTTACATTGATGGCAAAGAGCGATGATGAAGATTTTGTGAATGAATTAACAGTTGAAATAATAATACCTGCAGTAAAAAAAATGATTGCAGAATTTCAATCGGCAAGAGTAGATTTGAAATTGAAAGTTTTAAAAAAATTGCACAAAGCAATTATTCAAGAAGAATTAAATCAAGGCAATGTTTATAAGAATTGTTTTGAGGCCATTCTAATTGTTTTAGAAACTGATTTTAATGACGTTGTTGTTAAATCTGAAAAATTACATAAAATCGAAAATCAAGAACATCATGATTCTTTTTTCAATAAAAGTTCTGTCAATTAATTAGTAAAAAACTTTAAAACTCATAGTTATGATAAACTATTTATTATTTGTAGCACTGCCTTACACAGCCTTAGCAGTATTTTTAATTGGTTCAATATACCGATACAAAAACAAAGGCTTTCAAGTGTCATCTCTTTCTTCACAATTTTTAGAGGGGCGAAAATTATTTTGGGGTAGTCAACCTTTTCACTGGGGATTATTCATTTTGTTCTTCGGACATTTGATTGCATTCTTATTCCCTAGTGGGGTATTAGCTTGGAATGGACATTCTGTTCGATTACTAATTCTAGAAATTGCAGCATTTGCATTTGGCCTATCAGCTCTTTTGGGATTGTTTTTATTGATTAGCCGTAGAATTACAGATAAGCGGGTAAAAATTGTAACCAGTAAAATGGATGTAGTTGTTTACCTAATATTGTTAGTACAAATTATATCAGGATTATGGGTTGCGTATTTCAATAGATGGGGTTCCTCTTGGTTTGCGGCATTTTTAACGCCCTATTTGAAGTCTATTTTTGTTTTTGATCCACAAATTGATGCGCTCTCAAATGTAAACTCTTGGTCAATAAAAATCCATGTTGTTTCCGCATTTTCAATTATCGGAATTATTCCATTTACTAGATTTATTCACTTTCTTGTATACCCTGTTGATTATTTATGGAGAAGCTATCAACAGGTAATTTGGAATTGGGATCGTAAAAAAATTAGAACTTCGCGCAATCATAGAGAAGGCGTTGAGTCTAAAAACAATTAGTGCTTTTAATGTTTTTGCTGATTTGATTCCATGGTTAAAAGGTATCTCAGTTGGTCATGTGGGGTGACTAAAGTCCTTGTTAGATAGGTTTAGAGATTTTTCTAAGTGAGGTTTAGCTGGATACTAATTAATAAAAAAGTCCTTGAAATTTCAAGGACTTTTTTATTAACCAATGGAATTGGTAAATTATTTTCTAGAAAATTTACTGGTGAAGTGCCTTAAAAATTTAGGCTCCTCTGTTATAATTAATCCTTTTACATTATTTCTATCAGTAATAATTTTTTCGAAAACTTCTATTACATATTCAATATGACTTTGTGTGTATACCCTTCTCGGAATAGCTAATCTTACAAGTTCCATAGGCGCAGGAATTAACATTCCATTATCATCATATTTCCCAAACATTACAGATCCAATTTCAACAGTTCTAATTCCTCCTTTTAAGTATAACTCACACACTAATGCTTGTCCCGGGTATTCGTTTACTGGAATTTGTGGATACAATTCTTTTGCATCAATGTATACAGCATGGCCGCCAATTGGCCACATTAAAGGTATCCCTATCTCCCTTAAGCGCTCTCCCAAAAATGCAGTGCTTCTAATTCTATAATGTAGATAATCCGCATCAAATACTTCTCTTAATCCAATTGCTATAGCTTCCATATCGCGACCCGATAAACCACCATAGGTTGCAAATCCTTCTGTTATAATTAATAAATTTTTACAAGCATCTGCAATTTCTTTGTTTTTCAAAGATAAAAATCCTCCCATATTTACTAATGCATCTTTTTTGGCACTCATAATTGCGCCATCTACCAATGAGAACATTTCTTGAGCAATTTCTTTGTATGTTTTGTTCTCATATCCTTTTTCTCTGTGCTTAATGAAATAAGCATTTTCTGCAACTCTACAACAGTCTAAAAAATAATTTACGTTATATTTTTTACAAATGGCAGCCACACCCTTTGCATTTTCCATGCTTACTGGTTGTCCACCTCCACTGTTGTTTGTAACTGTTAGTATAACGCCTCCGATATTTTCTGCTCCTTTTTCCTGAATTAAAGTTTCGAGTTTAGTCAGGTCAATATTTCCTTTAAATGGATGAAAATCACGTGTGTTTTTTCCTTCTTCAATTACAATGTCAATTGCTTCTGCTCCAGAGAATTCAATATTAGCACGTGTTGTATCAAAATGTGTATTACTTATAAATGTTTTATTTTTACCTCCTAGATAACCGTACAAAATACGTTCAGCTGCGCGTCCTTGATGTGTTGGTAAAATAAATTCGTGACCTGTGAGGTCAAAAATTGCATCACGCATATTATACCAACTTGACGCTCCAGCGTAAGACTCATCTCCTTTCATAATGCCTGCCCATTGCTCCGAACTCATTGCGGATGTTCCGCTATCTGTTAAAAAGTCAATCATTACTTTGTCTGAATCCAGCAAAAATGGATTATAATGTGCTTGTTCTAAAAAGAGTTTTCGATCTTCTCTACTAGTAACCTTAATTGGTTCTACCATTTTTATTTTAAATGGTTCAATGATTGTTTTAAAGTTTTCCATGTTTTTTATTTTTTTCCCAAATTATTTTTTTCCCGAAACCAAGGGTTGAATCGGTAAATTTTATATAATTTAAATCCAACACCCAAAGATTGCCAGGAATAGCCAAAGCAAAAGGGTATTTCTTATAATAGCAAATTTTTGCTTTTTTCAATAACTCATCTTGAGGGGTAAAAAACTCCGCAAGAAATTGAATCCCTTTTACATTTTGTTTTTGGAACTTGTCTGGTAATACTGTACCTGCAACTGATGGATTAAGAATGGCTTCCTTTATATGTGTTGTATTGGCATCCGATTTTATAATCAAATAGTTAAGGCTTTTTTCGAATGCATAAAAGCATGATGCACAGTTGGGCTTATTGTCTATACACGTTGATAGTGTAAGTACAGTTTGGTTCAACAAAAAATCAATTATATTCTTATCCACACATTACCATTTTATGCTGCTAATGTTGTCAAATTATATTAGTAAAATAATGATTTAAATCAGTATGTAGTTTTATTCCGAACCAATACCTACTTAAACAGTCGAATTTATAATAAAAGAGAATTGGAAGATTGTGATAAATTAATTTATGATTGTATCCGCAACTTGTTTCGCTTCAATTAAATTAATACAGCTACACGTCTGTGGATTTTTTCGGCAATCATCACATGATTTTTTAATAACCAATGCTTTTGCATTTTTACCTATTGGTTGCCATCTACCTGGGTGCATTGGCTTGATTGGCGGATAAACACCAATTGCTCCAATGCCCAATGAAGATGCGATGTGTAAAGGGCCAGTACTTGCTGCTACTAAATAATTTGCTTTGCTAATAAATGCAATGAACTGAGCTAGCGATAATTTTCCTGTTATATCATTTACATGGTCGGGTAACTGCTGGATCCAATCATTCAAAATTATTTTTTCTTTATCGGTGCCACTAATAAAAATTTTGTAGTTGTTGGCTGGTAATAAATGAATCAAGGTTTTAAAATTATCCAAACTCCATTCACGTGCACTGGCATTTGATTTTGGATGAAGGATAACATTGATTTTGGATGAATCAATCCAGTTATTAAATTCTGAATTTAATGTTGGAATTTTTGTAAATCCTAGGTATTGATGCAACTCAGTTAACTCAGGGATTTCATTTATTCCTATTGCTGAAAGCAATTTTATGTTTAACTGTGCTTCGTGTAAATCAGAATTTTTACGACTTAATTTAACAAACGTATTCACTGTAGTCCAGTGAAACAATCTGTTGGTAGTGCCAATTCTGTTTTTTATTCTAGCTTTTTTAGCGAGTGATGCCAATTGTTTGTTGGGGAAAACATGAATGATGGCATCTGCATTTATTTTTTTTAAAGTATCAATTGCATTTGTAATGCCTTGCTTAAAAAGGTCATCAGCATTGATGAATTCATCTATATGTTCGCAGCAATTGATTATAGCCTCTGTGTACGTTCTTCCTATAAAAGCAATTTTTGTTTCAGGATAATACTTTTTGATGAGTCCACACATTGGCAGTGTTAACAACACATCGCCAATCGCATCTGGGCGACTGATAATTATTTTTTTTATGTTGTTTGCCCTTGTCAAGTTATGAATTGTATAAATCTTTTAGCTTTTTGTATTTTAAAAAAGTAGCATAAGCCGATATTCTAGCAACTGTAAATCCTGCACTGCCATCCATAAAACCCAATTTGATAAAATAATCACGGATAAATTTAACAACTGGACTGATGTATAACTTATCGAAGCTTACTTTTTTATGTTGTGCAAATAAATCTTTTGCAGCAATAGTCGTAAAGTTGTCTGCCTGTTTGTAATGTTGGTCAATTGTATAATAACTGTAATGCAAACAATCGCCTTTTAATTGTTTAATGTCAACAGGTTCAGAAAATGTAAGCTCCTCGTGGATAATGCCCGTCCATTTTGTAATGGTTCTATCGAACAATCTGATTTTTGTATCGGGATACCAGCCACCATGTTTAATCCAGCTACCACAATAATTGGTAAGTCTGTTAAATTTTGCTGTCGTTAATTCAGGTAATTTTTTTAAAGCGAGAATGGATTGTTTTAATTCATCCGACAATGCTTCATCGGCATCCAATGATAAAATCCAATTGTATTTTGCCTGTGCATTTGCAAAGTTTTTTGTTGCAGAGTAACCTTCCCAAGTATGCGGAATAAAAGTAACATTGTAAGTCTTGCAGATGGCTTCCGTTTTATCGGTCGAGAACGAATCAATAACCACCACATCATCAGCAACACCTTGAATAGATTGCAAGCAACGTTCAATGTTTTTTTCTTCGTTAAATGTGATTATAACAACCGATAGTTGTGGCATTTGTAATTTTAAATTAGTGTCGCTACGAGCAAAAGTACTAAAATTATCTACTATATTTGTGTACGTATGACAATGGCAACTACTCTTATTCAACAGTTACAGCAAGGCGATAAAAAAGCCTTGGCGCGCTGCATTACCATTGTGGAAAACGAATTGGAAGGCTATGAGGAAATTCTTACTTCCTTAAAATTTAATGCTTCTATTCCTGTTGTTGGTGTTACGGGTCCTCCAGGTGCAGGTAAAAGTACCCTGATTAATGCAGTTATTAAAAAGTTGACGGACAATGGGAAAAGGGTAGGTGTAATTGCAATTGATCCTACTTCTCCTTTTAATTACGGCTCCTTGTTGGGTGATCGTTTGCGCATGGCGGAACATTTTACCAACGAGAAGGTGTTTATTCGTTCCTTAGCAACGCGTGGCTCTTTGGGTGGATTGTCTGCCAAGGCGGTTGAGATCGTGGATGTAATGCGTGCATTTGCATTTGATTATATTATTGTAGAAACGGTTGGTGTTGGTCAGAGTGAAATAGAAGTAGTTGGATTAGCTGATACAACTGTTTTGGTATTAGTACCCGAAGCAGGCGATGATGTACAGGCAATCAAATCGGGCATCATGGAAATAGCCGATGTTTTTGTGGTTAATAAAAGTGATCGAGATGGAGCAAATACCTTTTTGAAAAATTTAATTCAATTGGTACATTCTAAACCATTGAACGATTGGAGTATTCCTGTAATAAAAGCTGTTGCAACAAAATACGAAGGGGTTGACGAATTAATTGATGCAATTAATAAACACCATACTGTTGGTGTAAATACCAAACGCGCTTATCTCCTTGCTGAAAAAGCGTATCGATTAATTCAAAATAAACGAATGAAAGATATCTCCAAACAAGATTTGAAATCAGAAATTGAACAAGAATTACTTAAACCTGATTTTAATTTGTACCGATTTGTAAAAGGAAAATAATTGTTAATGCTCATGCAAATGAACAATATATGAAATGTTGTTGATGGTTGCATTTAAGTGTAACTCCCGATCTGTTAACTTTGTTATTCTCCATCTATTTTCAACTCTATTTACAAAGGGACCAACATAATATTCTATTCTATCATCAATATTGATTTGCATTTCTTTTTTGTGATCTTCAAAAGCCCAAGAACCATAACAGAAACCACCCAAGATTTGCTTAACATGATTCCTTCCAACCTTTTCCCTAATAACAATTGATGGGATAGTTGTATTTAAAACGGATGTTGAATCAATTCCATTTACTTCGTATTTAGCAATGAAATAAGTGCCTTCAATTCGGTTTGTTTTTGTTTTTAAATTTATAAGTGGATTCTCCTCGTATTTCTTACATGAAATAATCACAACAAGGATAACAAAGAAAATAATTATTAGCTTTTTCATAGTTATAGTTCTGTCTGAGGATTTGTTGGATTCTACTGAAGAATTAAGCATTAGTATTGAATTACTTTTTTAGTAATAGATTCTTTTTCATTTCCAATTCTAACCAAATAAACTCCAGGCTCTAAATTTGTAATATCAATTTCAGTTGAATCACTTGTTAATTCAACTGAACTCACTTTTTGTCCTACCAAGTTATAGATCTCAATAGTACCTTTAAAAAAACGATTAAGTTTTATTAGATATTTTCCATTAGAAGGGTTTGGATAAATGGTGAAATTAATGTCATTGCTATTTTCTTCTATTGCCACCAATGTGCATAACTCAACTACTTTAACTGGGAACCGTTTTTCAGCGTATGTTCCATCACCTAATTCTCCATTGTAATTAGCACCCCAAGCCCATAGTATTCCGTCACTTTTGCTTGCAAAGGAGCTTGCACTTCCGGCTTCAATTTGAGTAGCTCCTGTCATTGCCGTAATTTGTATAGGGTTTTTCTCGCACCAACAAGTTGATGTACTGCTCGTTGTTCCGTCTCCTAGTTGTCCATATACTTTATTCCCCCAGACCCATAATGTACTATCTGCCCTTATTGCAAGTGTGTGACCATTTCCACCTTTTATTTTTACAACATTGGAAATGGAATTTATTTGTGTTGGAACAATTCTTTTTGTTGTATCGCCAAGTCCTAGCTGCCCATAACTATTTTCGCCCCAGCTATATACATCACCATTGTTTTTAATTGCAAATGAATACATTGATCCAGCAGCAATTGAGCGTATATTATTGAATCCTATAACTTGAATAGGTATAATGCTATTAATAGTAGAATTTATTCCAAGTTGCCCATAGCTATTATTTCCCCATACCCAAATAGTACTATCACTCTTTAATACGATGGTGTGGTTGTGTCCCGCGGCAATGTCAATTACATTGCTTATTATTTGAACAGGAGTTAATTTATTTGTGATGCTGCCATCACCTAATTGTCCGTCCTCATTATTTCCCCAAGCCCAAAGTGTTCCATCATTCTTTAAAGCCATTGAAAAAGCGTTGCCTCCAGCAACAATTTTTTTCACATTTGATAAACTTGGAACGATAGCAGGTGTTGAATTGTCTACTATTGTTCCATTGCCAAGTTGCCCATGTAAATTATTTCCCCAAGCCCAAACTGTTCCATCATTTTTTAATGCTAAGGAATGATAACCACCACTCGAAACCATTTTAACATTTGATAATGATGGAATTGAAATTGGTAAATTAGAATTAGGAAGACTTGTTGTTCCTAATTGGAAATACGTATTTATTCCCCAGGTCATAATAGTGTTGTCGTTGCAGATTGCAAGTGCATGATTCCCTCCTGAGCTGATGGTTTGAGAGCTAACACGTTGTTCCAAAATGGCTAGAAAAAAAAGAAGATATATGATTTTAATTTTCATGACGCAGTATTAAATTTACAAAAAGAAATAGATAAAAACAAAAAAGCTCTTCCAATTTGGAAGAGCTTTTTTGTTAGATACTAGTATGTTTATTAATAAAATTTAACTAAGTGTTCTGTAATGTTTGCATTTTCTTTTAATGCATCATACACTTCATAATCAACGCGTGGTTGCATTTGAGATGTTTGAGCTTGTTGTTGTGCTTTGTAATCTGTTTGTGGTTGAGCAGGAGTAACAGTTTCTACATAAACTACAAATACACCTTCTTTACCACCAATTGGTTTGCTTAATGTACTTGCTTTTTGAACAGATACCGCTCCAATTACTGCTGGTTCGTTAGAAGAACCAGGGATTGCAGATGTATTGAAGTTTACATTTTGTGCTTGCTCTATGTTTAATTGCATTTTGCTAGCAATTGCATCTAATGCAGATCCAGCACTTGCAAATTCTTTTGTGAACATTTCAATTTTTTTCTCACGAACTACTTTTGCTGTGATATCTTCTTTAACTTGTTCTAAAGGAGCAATTCCTTTTTCTTTTACTTCTGTAATAACAGCAACAACATATTTATCACCAAACTCTAATGGTTCAGAAACAGTACCATTTTTATTTTCGTACGCCCATTTAATTAATGCGCGTGGTGACTCTAAACCAGCAATGTTTTTGTCATTTTCTTTAATGTTCTCAGCAATACGTTTATTTAATTTTTGATCAATAACTGATTTTTGGAATGCTTCATTTGTTTTGTTAGCATTTGCAAAAGTGTTTGCTTGCGTGAAAATTTCTTGTGCAGTTTTGCTGCTAGGTTCCACTAATTTGTTTATTGTAAATGTCTGGATTTTCTTTTGTGAACCTTTTGAATCCAATACTTCTATAATGTGGTATCCAAACGTAGATTCAGCAATTACTAAATCACCTTTTTTGTTATCTAAACCAGCATTTTTAAATGGTTCAACAAAACCACTTTTTGCATTAAGCCATCCGTAGTTACCACCTTTACCAGTATAATCTTCTCCTTCTTTTTTGTTTGGAGGCATTGTTTTACCACCATCATCAGAAAGTTTATCAACTAAATCAGCAAATTTGTTTCTCTCTTTTTTCAAAACAACCAATAAGCTATCAGCCATTTTCTTTGCTTGATCTTTTGTACGAGTTACTGTTTGTGAAGCACCAGAACCTTGGTAAGCAATTAAGATGTGACGAACTTTTGCTGAGTCAGCTGCATTTTTAGTTGCAATTAATTTAGCAATAACAAATCCATCGTTCTCACGGAAAGGACCCATTACTGTTCCTACTTCAGCTTTGAACATTGCAGTGTCAATTAATGGAGACAATGCTCCAGGACCGTTAAATGCTTGATCAACAAAACGAGAATCCGATTCAGCTACAACAAATGCAGAATCTTCACCTGCTTTTTTTGTTTTAAAATCAGCAGCTACTTGTTGCATGTATTTTTCTACTTCATTAAAATCTTCTTGTGATGGAGCAATATCAAATGCAACATATTCAATTTTACGAGCAGCTTCTTGTTTGTACTCATTTTGATGTGCATTGTAATAAGAATTTAATTCTTCATCTGTAACTTTAATAGTGCTATCAGCAACTGTTTTGTAGTTTTTGATAACATATTTAATGTTTGCATTTGTGTTTTGTGCAATGTAATCACGTTTAGTAACAGCAGTTGTTACATACAATCCTTTTTTAATTAAGTTGTTGTATTTTTCAATAACACGAGTTTGACGGATAAAATCTTCTAACTGTAACCATTGTGTTTCTTGCTCTGGAGTCATTGATTGCGTAAACTGACGGATTTTTTCAGAACTCAACATTCCTGTTTTTTCATCTGCAAACATTGGTGCTACTTGTCCAGTTTGAGGGTCGCTCAAATTACGAACCAACGCAGGATGTGGTTCTTCTACCATAAAGTGATACAATTCTTCATCAGATACTGTAATGCCTAATTTTTCGTATTCTTTTTGCATCACTTCTTCATTGATAAATTGATTCCAAACTTGTTGGATAATGTTATCAGTAGCTGCTTGATCTAAAGATGATTGACCAGTATTGCGTTTTTGATTTTCAATAGCCTCTTGAACTTTTGCATTAAAGCTAGTGTAGTCAATAGACTTACCAGCTATTTCTCCAACAGTGGTATCGGAATTTCCAAAGAAAAAATTACCTGACTCTAATGCACTTTGAAGAATAAATACCAACAAGGCAACACCAATAATACCTACAAGTAAACCTGCTCTACTTCTGATTTTTTCTAAAACACTCATATGCTATTTTTATTTAGTTTTATATATATTACTTAAATACAAAAAATATTAAGGGCTGCAAATATAAGATTCTTGCCCAAATTCTAAAATTTTATTTTAAAGTATTGATTGGAATTATTTCTTAGGTTCAGCTTGTAATTCGGGGAATTCTATTTCGTCCGATACAATAAACGAGGAAGGAAACTCCACTTGAATCTCCTTGAATACCTTGTAAGCCTCTAATTTAGTGCGATAATCACCTACGCGGATGTTGAAATTCGGTTGGTCATATTTCTCATAAGCAGGAATGTTTGGGAATTTTGCAATGAATTTTGCTTTTACCTCTTTTGCTTTTGTTTTATCCGATCCAAAATGAATTTTGATGCGGTAGCCATTAATTGGTGTTTTTGCGTTTACATCAATATGTTTTGCTTGTAATTCTTTAATTTTATAATCTTGAATAAATTCCACTTTCCCTGTATCTTTTTGAGCAAAAAGGGCATTTGTAACAAAAAAGCTTACGAAAAAGATCCAACGAAAAAATTTGAATTGCATGGTCGTGAATGAATTAGGGGACAAAGATAATTTTAATAATGGATGCAAAACAAATATTATACCCTAAAAATAGCTAATTATTGCTTTTGTCTTCTTCGATTAATCTGAAAAACAACAAGATAAAAACGATTTTTTCTTTGATGTAAAATTGCACGAAAACAAGGTTTAAAACCCTTCCTTATTTAGAACGAATATAAATTAATTAAATTTTAGAAAATTTTAACAATTTTTGAATCGCCTATTGATGTTTCTTATAAATTTGTCGCTCGAGTAAAAGTACTCTCCCTATTTATAGGGCATTTCAACGGAGTTAAATAGTTAAAAATCAATATGGATACAATGTGCAATAAGCCTCGAAAACAAATTTTGGCGATTATTTCCTTCCTGTTTTTATCGTTTATTTTTAGTGCTAACAATGTTTCGGCTGCTGATGGCGCCAAAATATTTAAGCAAAATTGTGCTGTTTGTCACAGTTTAGGAACAAATAAGTTAACCGGTCCTGGTTTGGCTGGTATAGCAACGCGTGCTCCTGGCGATGAATGGTTAAAAAAATGGATTAAGAACAACGTTGAGTTACGCAAAAGCGGAGATGCTTATGCTGTAAAAGTGTTTAATGATAACAATCAAGTGCCGATGTCTGCATTTGAATTTTTATCAGACGAAGAGTTAACAGCTTTGGTTGAGTATATTAAAGCTCCTCCAGTAGAAACACCAAAAGGAAATTCAGGTGCAACAGGCGATGTGGCTGCTGCGGTTCCAGCAGAACAAGGAATGAATCCATTGGCATTATTAATTGGTGTTATTGTTTTCTTAATTGTAATCGTTGCTGTGTTGCGTGGTGTTCGTTTTTCATTGAAAAACTTACAAAACGAAAAACAAGGTTTACCTTTAGAAGAAGCAGTTGGTCCATGGACAGAATTAAAGTCTTGGATGTCTGTTAACAAAACAAAAACAGGATTAGTTATATTATTTATAGTAGGTGGTTTATCATCAGCAGGATGGTATGCATTAAAAGGTATCGGTATTTATGAAGGATACCACCCAACACAACCAATTGCATTTAACCATAAATTACATGCTGGCGACAATGCTATCGATTGTCAGTACTGCCACTCAACAGTTGAAAAATCAAAAACAGCAAGTATTCCTTCTGTAAATGTTTGTATGAACTGTCACAAAGGAATCTCTCAAGGTCCAACAACAGGAACTGCTGAAATCGCTAAAATTTATGAAGCAGCTGGTTGGGATCCTGATAAAGGAGCATATACAAAACCAGAGCGTCCAATACAATGGGTAAAAGTTCACAACTTGCCTGACTTTGTATTTTTCTCTCATCAACAACACGTAAAAGTAGGTAAACAAGATTGTGCAAACTGTCATGGTGATTTAAAAACAATGACAACCGCACAACAAGTAAAACCTTTAACAATGGCTTGGTGTATCGAGTGCCACAACAAAACAGAAGTACCGGGCATGAAAGACAATCCTTATTATGAAAGCTTACACAAGAAATTGGCTGAGAAGTATAAAGATCAACCAATCACCGTTGCAAAAATGGGCGGTATCGAGTGTGCTAAATGTCACTATTAATTAGTAGTACGAAAGAATTAGAATAAACGGTAAAAGACCAAAATACAATATGGCAACAAAAAAATACTGGAAAGGACTAGAAGAATTAAATAACAGTCCTGAGTTTGTTCAAAAAGCGCAAAGCGAGTTTGCAGAGCAAATACCTGTAGAGAAGTTTTTAGGTAACGAAAACCAAGAAACAAGCGGAACAAATCGTAGAGATTTCTTAAAATTTTTAGGATTTAGTGTTACAGCTGCTTCTTTAGCTGCTTGCGAAACTCCTGTAAATAAAGCAATTCCTTATGTTGTAAAACCCGAAGAGATTACTCCTGGTGTTGCAAACTGGTATGCATCTACGTATTATGATGGAAGTGATTATGCTTCAATCATTGTAAAAACACGTGAAGGTCGTCCTATCAAAGTTGAAGGGAATGATTTTTCAAAAGTGTCGATGGGTGGAACAAATGCACGTGTTCAAGCATCTGTTCTTTCATTATATGATTCATCTCGTTTAACTGGTCCAACTGCAAATGGTGCAGCTGCTACTTGGGAAAACGTTGATAAAGAAATTGGTGGTAAATTAGCAGCTGTAGCTGCTAAAGGTGGTGCTATCCGCATCTTGTCTTCTTCAATTATCAGTCCTTCAACAAAAGCTGTAATTGCTGAATTTACTGCAAAATATCCAACTACTAAGCATGTAATGTATGATGCGGTTTCTTATTCAGGAATTGCAAAAGCAAATGCAGGTACTTTTGGTCAAGAAGTTATTCCTTCTTACAACTTTGCAAAAGCAAATGTGATTGTAAGTATTGCGGCTGATTTCTTAGCTAACTGGATTTCTCCAATTGAATTTTCAAAACAATACGCAAAAACACGTAAAGTAAGTAAAGATCATGCTGAAATGTCGAAACACATTCAGTTTGAATCAAACTTATCATTAACAGGAGCAAACGCTGATGAGCGTATTCCAGTTAAAGTTTCGGAGCAAGGAAAAGTAGCTGTTAATTTATACAATGCAGTAGCAAAAATCGTTGGCGGTTCAGCATTGCCTTCTTCAGCATTAGCTTGCGATGCAGCAATTGCAAAAGCAGCAAAAGAATTAGCTGAAAACAAAGGAAAATCTTTGGTTATTAGCGGTTCAAATGATGTAGATGTTCAAGCAGTAGTAAATGGTATCAACCAAATGCTTGACAACTACGGAAAAACAATTGATCTTGAAAACCCAACATACACGCACCAAGGTGACGATGCAGCATTCGCTGATTTAGTTGCTGAAATGGCTGCAGGTAAAGTTGGTGCAATCATCACTTATAATACAAACCCAGTTTATACAGCTCCTGCTTCTGTTAAGTTTGCAGATGCTTACAATAAAGTAGGTTTACGTATTTCATTTGCTGATAGAGCAGATGAAACAGCTTCTTTAGCACAATACATTTGTCCAGATTCACATTACTTAGAATCATGGAACGATTTTAATCCTAAAAAAGCACACTACAGTTTAGCACAACCAACAATTACTCCTTTGTTTGCACAACCTCGTCACGAAGGTACGCGTCAAGCACAAGACACCTTGTTGAAATGGGCTGGTAATACAACAGATTATTTAACTTACATCCAAAAGAATTGGATGGAGAAAGTATATCCAATGCAAGGTAAATACATGATGTTTACTGAGTTTTGGAATCATTCATTACACAATGGTGCAATTGAAGTTGGAAAAGGTGAAGGCGAAGTATTAGCAACACCAGTTGCTGATAGTACAGCTGTTATTGCTCCTGTAGCAGTAAAACCAGTAAAAGTTGAAAAATCAGCAGACGTAACTCCAGAAGTAGTTACTGTTGTTGCAAAAATTAGCTTAAACGATGCTGCTCAAAAAATCAACGCTGTTAAAGCGGGTGCAATGGAATTAGCATTGTACGAAAAAGTTGGTTTGGGTAATGGAAATCAAGCAAACAATCCTTGGTTGCAAGAGTTACCAGATCCTATTTCTAAAATTACTTGGGACAATTATGTTACTATGGCTCCAGCACAAATGGCAAAAGAAGGCTATTTGATGATGGAACGTCAAGATAGGGAAGCAAGTGTTGTTACAGTTACAGTTAATGGTAAAACAATTAAATTACCAGTTGTACCTCAACCAGGTCAGGCTGAAGGGACTGTTGGTATTGCATTAGGATACGGCCGTGAAAAAGCAGGTTCTTTAAGCGAAAAAACAGGTGTAATTGGTCAAAATGCATTCCCATTTGTTCAAGTAGTAAATGGAACAATGATGTACGGTGCTTTAGAAGTATCGGTTGCGAATGCAAACGAAACAACTGAAATTGCTGGAACTCAAATTCACCACACTCTAATGGGTCGTGAAATTGTAAAAGAAACAAACTTAGAAAGCTATAAGAAAAACCCTAAATCAGGAAATCATGATGAGATGCTTGTAACGCATTCTGGGGTTAAAAAAGCGTCTACTGTTGATTTATGGGATGAATTTGATCGTCCTGGTCACTCTTGGGGTATGACAATTGACTTGAATTCTTGTATCGGTTGCGGAAGTTGTGTAGTAAGCTGTACTGCTGAAAACAACGTTGCCGTTGTTGGTAAAGATCAAGTAATGAAAACACGCGAAATGCACTGGTTACGTATCGACAGATACTACAGCAGTGATATGACTAAAGAAGTAGCGAAAGAAGAAGGGATTGGAGCAATTGACATGTATTTAGAAATGGAAAATCCTGCGGCTGCAAATCCGAAAGTGGTATTCCAACCGATTATGTGTCAACACTGTAATCATGCACCTTGCGAAAATGTTTGTCCAGTATTAGCAACAAATCATAGTTCAGATGGATTAAACCAAATGACTTACAACCGTTGCGTTGGTACTCGTTATTGCGCTAATAACTGTCCATTTAAAGTAAGACGTTTCAACTGGTTTAACTACAATGGAAACTCCGACTTTGCATTTAACCCAACACAAGACGATTTAGGACGTATGGTATTAAACCCAGATGTTGTTGTTCGTTCTCGTGGTGTAATGGAAAAATGTTCAATGTGTGTTCAACGTATCCAAGAAGGAAAATTAGAAGCTAAAAAATCTGAAGCTCCTTTAAAAGATGGTGCAATTAAAACAGCATGTCAACAATCTTGTCCTACAAACGCAATCTACTTCGGAGATTTAAATGATGAGAATAGCGAAATTGCTAAACTTAGAAAAGAAGAAGCAGAAGGTCGTAACTACTTTATTCTTGAAGAAATTGGAATCAAACCTACAGTGTCGTACTTAACAAAAGTTAGAAACTGCGAGGACACAATTGAAGACGGAAGAAAGTCAGCAGGCCATTCAGAAGCAAAATCAGAAAAAGAACACGCATAATTAACGAATAAAAAGAATTTATAATTTATAATTAGATTATTAATATGCAGCACGAATCAGAAATTAGAGAGCCGTTAATCCTTGGTAAAAAATCATATCATGAGATTACTGAAGATATCGTACGACCAATAGAAGGAAAAGCTTCTAAGTATTGGTATATGCTATTGACCATTTCCATCATTTGTTTTTTATGGGGAATAGGTTGTTTAGCTTATACAATCGGAACAGGTATTGGAGTTTGGGGTTCAAACAACGGTGTTGATTGGGCATTTGATATTACAAACTTCGTATGGTGGATCGGTATCGGTCATGCTGGAACGTTAATCTCTGCAGTATTGTTATTGTTCCGTCAAAAATGGAGAATGGCAATTAACCGCGCTGCTGAGGCAATGACCATCTTTGCTGTAATGTGTGCTGCTATCTTCGTATTGTTACATACTGGTCGTCCATGGTTAGATTATTGGTTGTTTCCATTACCAAATCAATTTGGTTCATTATGGGTTAACTTTAACTCTCCATTGATGTGGGACGTTTTTGCGGTATCAACTTATTTCTCTGTATCCTTGGTATTCTGGTATACAGGTTTAGTTCCTGATTTTGCAATGATCCGTGATAGAGCAGCAAAACCACTTGCTAGAAAAATATACGGTATTATGAGTTTTGGTTGGGGCGGAAGTGCTCGTCACTGGAGTCGTTTTGAAGAAGTTTCATTAGTACTTGCAGGTTTATCTACACCCCTTGTATTCTCGGTTCACTCGATTGTATCAACCGATTTTGCTACCGCAGTAGTGCCGGGTTGGCATACAACCATCTTTCCTCCGTATTTCGTTGCTGGAGCCGTATTCTCAGGATTTGCAATGGTATTAACCTTGTTAATCATTGTTCGTAAAATCTATAGTTTAGAAAACTACATTACTATTAAACACATCGAGTACATGAACATCGTTATTATCGTAACGGGTTCAATTGTAGGTGTTGCTTATTTAACAGAGTTATTTATTTCTTGGTATTCAGGTGTTGAGTATGAACAATACGCATTCTTGAATCGTGCTACTGGTCCATACTGGTGGGCATATGCAGCCATGATGACTTGTAACGTTATCTCTCCACAGTTATTCTGGTTCAAAAAATTACGTACAAATTTAACATTTACATTTATCATGTCAATTATTGTGAACATTGGTATGTGGTTCGAGCGTTTCGTAATTATTGTTCCTACATTGTGTCGTACATATTTGCCTTCTACTTGGAATATGTATTCTCCTTCATTTATTGATTGGGGTATTTATACTGGAACAATTGGTATGTTCTTTACATTCTTCCTTTTGTTTACGCGTTATTTTCCTGTAATTGCACAAGCGGAGTTGAAGTCAATTATGAAATCATCAGGTCAAGAACACAAAGAAAAACATGCTGCTCATGGCCATGCAGCACACCACTAATAAACGAATTATAATAAACAATTAAGTTTAATAAGATATGAGTAAAGCAGTAATACACGCAATATTTGATGATGAAGAGCCATTAATGGCAAGTGCAAAGTCGCTCCGTTCACAAGGAATTCATATTAAAGATGTATTTACACCATTTCCAGTTCACGGTTTAGATACAGCTATTGGAGTTCCTAGAACAAGAATCGCAATCACTGCATTCATCTACGGTTTAACTGGCGCGTCATTAGCTACATTAATGATGTGGTACATGATGATTTCTGATTGGCCTACTGATGTGGGTGGTAAACCAAGTTTTGCATATTATATGAATATGCCAGCGTTTATTCCTATTACGTTTGAGGCAACAGTATTGTGTGCTGCTCATGGGATGGTAATCACATATTATTTAAGATGTTGGATGTTGCCAGGTGTAAAAGCAAAAAATCCTGATCCACGTACAACAGACGATAAATTTTTGATGGTTATTGAAACAAAAGAAGAGAACAAAAGCAACATTGAATCAATGTTGAAAAATGGTGGAGCAACAGAAATCCACCACAAATAAGAAGAAAAAAGAATTTGCTAAAGAATAATATACTACAATGAACAAAAAGGTAACAAGAATTATTTCTTTGATGGCGGTTTTTGGCTGTGTAACCATAGGTTTTACATCGTGCTCAAAACATGACGAAAATAGTCCAGGTGTAGAGTTTATGCCTGACATGTATCGATCTCCTTCACTTGAGACAAACTTATTTGATGTTATTAAAAAGGAGGATGGATCATACGATACAGTTCTCTCTAACAGAAAGCCTGTGGCAGGAACAATTGCACGTGGATACATGCCATATGCATATCCAAACACAATTGAAGGATATGAGGCAGCTGGTACAAACTTACATAATCCACTTTCAAAAAATGAGGCAAACTTAAAAGAGGGTGAAATTTTGTACGGTAAATTTTGTTCTCCATGCCATGGTGCTGGTGGTGAAGGGGATGGATTAGTAGGTGGAAAATTACCTGGCGCACCTCCATCATACAAAACTGTTTTAAAAACATTGCCTGAAGGAAAAATATTCCACTCAATTACTTATGGTAAAAATTTGATGGGCTCTCATGCAGGGCAATTGACTAAAGAAGAAAGATGGAAACTGGTAATGTATGTTCAAAAATTACAAGGAAACTATTCTTCTTCTGCAACTGTTGCATTAGATTCTACAAAAACAGATTCTACGAAAGTTGTTGTAAAAGTTGAAGAGGCAAAAAAATAAATAGGGTTTATTCGGATATAATTGAGATAAAAAGATAAATGAATACTGATATGAATAATACTTACACGTTTACAAGCAAAACCAGAAACATTACGTTTGGTTTAATGGCAATTGGTTTAATTACTATGATTGCTGGCTTTTTAACAGATCATGCTCCAGAAGGCGTTAGTCATGAAGAATATCATCGTACACGTTTTTGGGCAAATTTATTAGTAAACAGCTATTTCTATATGGGAATTGCATTGTTAGCAACATTCTTTATGGCGTTGCAATATGTTGCAGAGGTTGCTTGGTCGGTTGCTGTTAAACGTGTTTACGAAGCTGTTTCTAGTTTTTTACCAGTAGGTGCAATAATGATGTTCATCGTTTTATTAGCTGGTCAATTACACCAACATCATTTATATCACTGGATGGATCCAGAAACCATCAACCCTGAATCTCCAAAATACGATGAGATAATTGCTGGTAAGTCTGCGTATTTTGCACCTTGGTTCTTTTGGTTAAGAACAATATTATATTTAGTTGTTTGGATTTTATTTCAACGTGGATTTATTAAACGTTCATTAGAACAAGATTTACAAGGTGGAACAAAATTACATTTCAAACAAATGGGTAAAGCTGCTGCATTTATGGTATTCTTTGCTTATACATCTTCTTCATCTTCATGGGATTGGATGATGAGTTTGGATATTCACTGGTTCTCTACAATGTATGGCTGGTATTCTTTTTCAGGAATGTGGATTTCAGCAATGGTTACAATCATTTTATTGGTATTGTACTTGAAGCGTAAAGGATATTTACAACAAGTTAATGAAAGTCATATTCACGATTTGGGGAAATGGGTGTTTGCAGTTAGTTTCTTATGGAGCTATTTATGGTTCATGCAATTTATGCTAATCTGGTATACAAATATTCCTGAGGAGACAATCTATTTTCAAGAACGTATGCATGATTTCGGTTACATGGGATTAATGTGGACGGTGTTTTTCATGAACTTTGTATTCCCAATGATATTATTAATGAGTCGTGATTCAAAACGTAATTATTTTTTCTTAGTATTTGTTGGTTGTATCATATTTGTTGGTCACTGGTTAGATGTATTTATGATGGTAATGCCTGCAACTGTAAAAAGTCACTGGCATTTAGGTTGGTTAGAAATTGGTATGGCACTAGGCTTCTTAGGTTTAATGTTATTTGTAATCCACAGAGCATTAGCTAAATCGTCATTAATGGTTAAACAACATCCTTATTTGGATGAAAGTATTCATCACCACATTTAATAATTAAAATTATAGTAAAGAAGAACATAATAACGAATATCAATACAAAAACACTATGATAAAGTTTTTAATTTACGTTGCCATTATTTTAGCAGTTTTAGCAGTTGGCTATTTAGTAAGAGTTTTTGAACTTGCTCAAGCTTTAAAAGGTAGAAAGTCGGAAGAAGTTACCGAACAGGATAACAAAATGATGGCAAGAGTTATGCTTGCTATGTTGGTTTTCTTATTTGGCTTTACCATCTGGCAATTAATGGAATACAGTAGCTTGATGTTACCTGAAGCAGCTTCTATTCATGGTAAGTTAACAGATACATTGTTAGATTTCAACTTTGCAGTAATTTGGATTGTATTTGCATTAACACAATTTTTATTGTTTTGGTTTTCTTACAAATATTACGGTCGTAAAAATAATAGAGCAACTTACTTTCCTCATAGTAATAAATTGGAAATGATTTGGACAGTTATTCCTGCAATTGTACTGGCTGTGATTATCATTTTCGGATTAAAAACGTGGAATAAAATTACTGAGCCTGCAGCAGCAGAATCTACTATTGTTCAAATTTACAGTAAGCAATTCGATTGGACAGCTCGTTATGCTGGTAAAGACAATGTGTTAGGAGAATCAAACTATAAATTGATTACAGCTACAAACGAATTAGGGATGATTGCAGAAAGTAAAGAAGGACAAGATGATATCATTGTAAAAAATGAATTACACTTACCTGTTAACAAAGAAGTTGAATTTAAATTCAATTCTCGCGATGTTATTCATAGTGCTTATTTCCCTCACTTTAGAGCACAAATGAACTGTGTCCCAGGTATGACAACAATGTTTCATTTCACTCCAACTATTACTACTGCTGAAATGAGAACAAAAACAGGAAACGATAAATTTGATTATATTTTATTATGTAACAAAATTTGTGGTAATAGTCATTACAACATGCAAATGACAATTATTGTTGAAACGGAAGAAGAATACAACAAATGGTTAAGAGAGAAAAAACCGTTTGGTGCAGCTACAGCAACTGCTGAAACAAAATAAGGAAAGAAAATAACTAATAAATTATAAAAGTATAAGCATATGTCAATGGAGAATCACGGTCATCACAATCACGAAGGACACCACGCTCACCACGATGAACATCATCATGAAGAACATTGGGTGACGAAATACGTTTTCAGTATGGATCACAAAGTCATTTCACGTCAGTTTTTGATAACTGCTGTGATTATGGCTGTGTTAGCAATGATTATGTCAATTCTTTTCCGTTTGCAATTGGCTTGGCCAGGGGAAAAATTTGCAATCATCAATTATTTGTTAGGTGATAAATGGGGTAAAGATGGTATTCTTGATCCAGGAATGTACATGGCATTGGTTACTATTCATGGTACTGTAATGGTGTTTATGGTATTAACGGGTGGTTTGAGTGGTACATTCAGTAACTTGTTAATTCCTTACCAAATTGGTGCTCGCGATATGGCATCTGGTTTCTTGAACATGTTATCATATTGGTTCTTCTTCTTATCAAGTGTATTCATGTTATCTGCTTTCTTTATTGAAACAGGTCCTGCATCTGGTGGTTGGACAGTTTATCCTCCTTTAAGTGCATTGCCTCAAGCAATGGAAGGTTCTAAGTTGGGTATGACATTGTGGTTAATTTCTATGTCATTGTTCATTGTATCTTCTTTATTAGGTGGTTTGAACTACATCGTTACAATCTTAAACTTACGTACAAAAGGGATGTCAATGACTCGCTTGCCTTTAACAATTTGGGCATTCTTAGTTACAGCTATCTTAGGTGTATTATCTTTCCCTGTATTATTATCAGCAGCGTTATTATTGATTTTCGATCGTAGTTTCGGAACGTCATTCTACTTATCTGATATTTACATTGGAGGTCAAGCTTTAGAACAAACTGGTGGTAGCCCAATTTTATACCAACATTTATTCTGGTTCTTAGGTCACCCTGAGGTATACATCATTATCTTACCTGCATTGGGTTTAACTTCTGAAATCATTTCAGTAAATGCTCGTAAACCAATTTTTGGTTACCGTGCAATGATTGGTTCTATTATGGCAATCGGTTTCCTTTCGTTTATCGTTTGGGGACATCATATGTACATCACGGGTATGAATCCTTTCTTAGGTTCTGTATTCGTATTCACAACATTATTGATTGCAATTCCTTCTGCAGTAAAAGCATTTAACTACATCACTACATTATGGAAAGGTAACATCCGTTACACTCCAGCAATGTTGTTTGCGATTGGTTTAGTATCTACATTTATTTCTGGTGGTTTAACTGGTATTATCCTTGCCGATTCAGCATTGGATATCCAAGTTCACGATACATACTTCGTTGTTGCCCATTTCCACATTGTAATGGGTGTGTCTGCAATCTTTGGTATGTTAGCTGGTGTTTACCACTGGTATCCAAAATTGTTCTTACGTCAGATGAACAAAAAATTAGGTTACTTACACTTTGTGTTAACATTTATCTCTGCATACGGGGTGTTCTACCCAATGCACTTCTTAGGTTTAGCTGGTGTTCCTCGTAGATATTATGATAACACTGCATTCCCAATGTTCGATAACTTGGTTGATGTAAACGTGTTAATTACCATGTTTGCGATTTTAGCTGCAATTGCACAAATTTTCTTCTTGTTCAATTTCTTCTATTCAATGTTCCGTGGACCAAAAGCAGAACAAAATCCTTGGGATGCAAATACATTAGAGTGGACAACTCCAATGGCAAATATCCATGGAAACTGGCCAGGTCCATTACCTGAAGTTCACCGTTGGCCATACGATTATAGTAAGCCAGGTGTGGAAGCTGACTTTGTGATGCAAACAGTTCCATTAGCTGAAGGAGAATTAGATGGTGGAGGACACTAATCATAATACGATATAAAACAAAAACCCCGAGATACTTCTCGGGGGTTTTGTTTTAATGATTGTTCTATTATTAATTTACTTTTGAAACGGGATTTGCTAAGCCTGAATAATTGGTTAACTCTACTTTTATTGATCCTACCAATACATCTGCTTGTCCTTTGATTGGAATGTGGTTTTTATCATCCGTAATCCATATGTTTAAGTCTTCCTCGTGTTTAAATACACGCCCTTTTTGAACGATTGGACGGAACTTTAAGCATTTAAATGTTCCAAGGTCGGTTGTTACTGTTTCGCGACCGATAAACTTAATTTTCAATGGCCACACTTCTTTGTCCATAAAACAATTGATGCTGTACATTTCGCCAGGTTTTGCTCCCGATAAGTCCAAATTACGTGCATGGTAAAATGCTGATAACATATCTTGCATGTTTGGTTCAATATCAAATTGCTGACCTTCGCCCACATTTACTTTTTGTTTGTAATGGTTAAAGATATAATCCTGATTGATTTTGTATCCACCTTCGTTTACACGTCTTACAAATAACCAAGGCACTAATGCTTGATCATCTACATACGTTTCGTAACGGTCGCGAACTTTATAGAACCAATCGAATGTTCCTTTTGATGAACCCAAACCTACTACGTGATAGGTTTTACGTCCAGCAATTTCTTTTGCTTCTTCGGTAATAGCTAATGTGGCTACACCTGCATCAATAATTCCGTAATGCATTTTAAAAGTTAATAATTCCCCACGTTTAAAAGCATTGTTGTTCATCATGGGTAATTCTTTTGAAACACCATCTTCTAATTGAATAGTAGGTATTTCTTTTTGTTGTGTAAAGGAGATGCTAGCAATACCAGCAATTGTTGTGATTCCTCCAAATAAAACGATCTTGTTCATAGTTGTTGAATTAGATGCTAAACAGTATTCAAACGCTGTGCCAAATGCATTTATTGTGTTATACGTAATTGGTAATGAATGGTTTGAGGGAATAAAAAAAGGCGCTTAATAGCGCCTTTTTATTGGGAATTGCTAGGTTTAGATAACGATGTTTACAATTTTGTTGTGTACCACAATGATTTTTTTAGGCGTTTTGCCTTCCAAGTATTTTTGTGTTTGTTCTAAACTTACTACTTCTTTTTCAATTTGTTCTTTTGTTAATGCTAAATCATACTCTTGGAAAAAACGAGTTTTACCATTGAATGAAATAGGGTAGTTGAACGAGCTTTCTACTAAATACGATTCGTTGCAAACTGGGAACGTAGCATACGTGATGGTTTCCTTGTGACCTAATTTGTTCCACAATTCCTCCGCTACGTGTGGCGCATACGGTGCAATCATAATTGCTAATGGCTCCAATATTTCACGCTTGTTGCATTTCAAATCGGTAAGTTCATTTACACAAATCATAAAATTACTTACCGAAGTGTTGAACGAAAAGTTTTCGATATCACTAGTAATTTTTTTAATGGTTTTGTGTAATACTTTTAATTCATCTTTTGTTGCTGCTTCTTCCGAAATGTTCAATGCATCACCGTTGTGATACAATCTCCATAGCTTACGAATAAAATTACTTACGCCTGTAATACCATTGGTATTCCAAGGTTTTGAAAGCTCGAGTGGACCCAAGAACATTTCATACAATCGCAAACAATCAGCTCCGTATTGTTCTACCATCAAATCAGGACTAACAACATTCCATTTTGATTTCGACATTTTTTCTACTTCAGAACCACAGATGTATTTTTCATCCTCAAGAATGAATTCAACATTTTTATATTCTTCTCTCCAATTTTTAAAAGCTTCAATGTCCAAAACATTATTATTAACAATGTTTACATCCACATGCAAAGCAGTTGTTTCATATTCTTTTTTTAGATTGTTTGAAACAAACTTATTTGTGCCATTTATTCGATACACAAACGCACTTGTTCCCTGAATCATTCCCTGATTAATCAATTTTTTCGCAGGCTCAATAACGGGAATCAAACCAAGGTCGTTTAGGAATTTTGTCCAGAAGCGTACATACAATAAATGTCCGGTTGCATGCTCTGCACCACCAATGTATAAATCCACATTTTGCCAATAGTCAACCGCTTCTTTGCTTGCAAATGTTTTTCCATTGTTGGAATCCATGTAGCGCAAATAATACCAGGAGCTACCTGCCCAACCTGGCATGGTGCTGTATTCATATTCGTATTTCCCTTCGTATTTCCAATCTTTCGCACGTGCCAATGGTGGCTCACCCGTTTCGGTAGGTAAATATTTATCTACTTCAGGTAATACCAATGGCAATTCGTTTTCGCTTAATACATGCGGAATTCCATCTTTGTAATAAACAGGAATTGGTTCGCCCCAATAACGTTGGCGACCAAAAATTGCATCACGTAAACGGAAATTGGTTTTGCCTTTTCCTAATCCCTTTTCTTCAATTTTTTTAATTGCAGTTTTCACTGCTTCTTTCACTTCCAATCCATTTAAAAAATCGGAGTTAATCAATTTTCCTTCTTTTGCATCGTACGATTCTTTTGATAAATCGCCACCAGCAACAACTTCAATTATCGGTAACTCAAAATGTTTTGCAAAAGCATAATCGCGCGAATCGTGTCCCGGAACCGCCATTACAGCACCAGTTCCATAACCAGCCAATACATAATCACCAATCCAAATTGGAATTTGTTTTCCTGTGAAAGGATGAATAACGTATGCACCAGTAAATACACCAGTAATCTTTTTTACATCGGCCATGCGCTCGCGCTCGCTACGATTTTTTGCAAACGTGATGTATTCTTCCACTGCATTTTTTTGTGCAGCAGTTGTAAGTTGTGCAACCAATTCGTGCTCTGGTGCAAGTGTTACAAATGATACTCCGAAAATAGTATCAGGGCGCGTTGTAAAGACTTCTACTTCTGCATTTGAATTTTCTACTTTAAATTTTAAACTTGTTCCTTCCGATTTTCCAATCCAGTTACGTTGTGCTTCTTTGATGGATTCGGTCCAATCAATACCTTCCAAATCATTTAACAAACGATCGGCATAAGCAGTGATGCGCAAACTCCATTGTTTCATCAATTTGCGTTCAACAGGATAACCACCACGTTCCGAAACTCCATCTTTTACTTCTTCATTGGCTAAAACGGTTCCTAATTGCGGACACCAGTTTACCATCGTATCGCTCAAATAAGCCAAACGGAATTGTTGCAATACTTGTTCTTTGGTTGCTTCTGAAAAACCTTTCCATTCTGCTGATGTAAACCCATCGTGATAAACTTCTAAATCACCTGTTAAAATATCATCGGCTGTTCCTTTAAATCCGTTGCTTTCAAAACAAGCAATAAGTGTGGAAATGTTTTCAGCTTTGTTTGTTTTTTTGTTGTACCAAGAGTTGAACAATTGGATAAAAATCCATTGTGTCCATTTATAATAATCGGCATTGGAAGTACGGACTTCACGGTCCCAATCGAATGAAAATCCAATTTTATCTAATTGTTCGCGGTAACGCGCAATGTTTGTTTTGGTTGTAATTTCAGGATGTTGACCTGTTTGAATTGCATATTGTTCTGCTGGCAAACCAAATGAATCGTAACCCATTGGATGCAACACATTGAATCCTTTTAAGCGTTTGAAGCGAGCAAAAATATCAGAGGCAATATAACCCAATGGATGCCCAACATGTAAGCCTGCTCCACTAGGGTAAGGAAACATGTCCAATACATAATACTTGGGTTTTGATGAATTGTTTTCGGCCTTAAATGACTTGTTAGTAGCCCAGTACTCTTGCCATTTTTTTTCTACTTCTCTGAAATTGTATTCCATTTTGCTCGATTATGCATGTTTTTTAAGGCTGCGAATATACGAAATGTCTAGTAAATAGTGAATAAATTGGGTTATTAACGCCTGATTGTTTATTTCAATTTTTAATTCCAAAAAAGTTCGCTTGTTTAATGGTTAATTTAGCCGCAGATTAGTTTTAGGCATTCACTTAATTAACATACAAACGTGTCAGATAAATATTCAAAACGCAGATTAACAGGTTCTACTTTTACTACCATTGTGAGTCTTTCATTGGTATTATTCATGCTTGGGCTGTTAGGGATTATTATCCTAAACACACGTAAGTTAGCGGATAATGTAAAAGAAAACATTGGTGTTCAAGTAATTTTGAATGAAAGTGCCAAAGAAGTGGACATTGCTAAATTGCAAAAAACCTTGGATGCATCGGATTATGTAAAATCAACCGAGTTTGTAACCAAAGAAGAAGCAGCCGAGCAATTACAAAAGGATTTGGGCGAGGATTTTATTGATTTTCTAGGATTTAATCCTTTGTTGTCTTCTATCAATGTCAATCTAAAGGCGGAGTACGCTAATTCGGATAGTTTAACATGGATTGAAAAGGACATGCTGGATACCAAATTGGTAAAGGAAGTAATTTATCAAAAATCATTGGTAAGCATGATCAATGAAAACGTTCAAAAAATAAGTTTGGTAATTTTAGGATTCAGTTCATTGTTAATGATTATTGCATTGGCATTGATTAATAACACCATTCGTTTATCCATTTACAGCAAACGATTTATTATAAAAACCATGCAATTGGTAGGTGCAACGCAAGGCTTTATTCGGAGACCGTTTGTGTTTGCAGGCATCCGTCATGGTGTTTACGGAGCATTAATTGCAATTGCCATGTTGGTAGGGGTATTGTATTTAACCCAACGTCAGTTACCCGAATTAAAGGAATTGCAAGACCAAAATATGTTGTTGACTTTATTTGGTTTGGTAATCGTTTTAGGGATTGTTATTTCATGGATAAGCACTTCATTGGCGGTGCGTAAGTATTTACGATTGAAATCAGACGATTTGTATTTTTAGTACACTTCACTTTTTTTAACATCCATAATTCTTAAAATTGGTTACATTTGTAACACTAAAAATAAAATTTGACAATGAGTAACAATTCTAAAAAACCCGGATTTGCATTTGGTAAAGAAAACTACAAAATTTTAATTGTAGGTGTATTGGTAGTAATCATTGGCTATATGCTAATGGTTGGTGGTGGTGCCGAAAATCCAAACGAGTTTCATGAAGATGAAATTTTTAGTTTCAGACGTGTTACACTTTCTCCTATCGTTATCCTTGCAGGCTTTGTAATCGTGTTGTTAGGGATTATGAAAAAATCAAAAGACTAAATTAGACACAAGTATCAAGACATAAGACATAAGAATTCGTCTTTTATCTTATATCTATCATCTTATATCTTCTATGTCATACATTCAAGCAATCATTATTGCCATCATCGAAGGCTTAACTGAATTCTTACCAGTTTCTTCCACAGGTCACATGATTTTAGCCGATTCATTAATGGCTATTCAAGATAAAGAATTTGCGAAAACATTCGAGATTGTAATTCAGCTTGGCGCAATTATGGCGGTATTACTAATTTACATCAAACGTTTTTTTGTTGGCTTGGATATTTACATGAAATTATTCGTAGCATTTTTGCCTACAGGAATCATTGGCTTATTGGCCTACAAAACAATCAAGCATTATTTGTTTAATCCGTTTACGGTTAGTATTTCGCTGATTGTTGGTGGAGTTGTATTGATTTTATTGGATAAGTGGAGCGCACAAAAAAAATCGGAGTACAAAGAAATAGAAGACATTACCTATAAAGGTGCTGTAAAAATTGGATTGATTCAATGTGTATCCATGATACCAGGTGTATCACGTGCTGCAGCAACTATTTTTGGTGGTGTATTTTCTGGATTCGATAGAAAACAAGCAGCGGAATTTTCTTTTTTATTGGCTATTCCAACCATGTTTGCTGCATCGGGCTATGATTTATTAAAAGAAAAAGACAACATCCATTCCGATGATATTACCATTTTATTGTTAGGTGCTTTTGTTGCTTTCCTTGTGGCAATTGTTGCTGTAAAAGGCTTTATTGCCTTTTTAAATAAATATGGGTTTAAACATTTTGGATACTACCGTATTGTTTTAGGTGTGTTATTTTTGGTGTATGCCTTGTACACCGGTTTAGAAATGACCGCATAATATCCTCATGAAAGATTTTAGAGCAGGTGAAGTACTATTAATCAATAAACCATTGACGTGGACTTCCTTTCAGGTGGTTAATAAAATGAAGTATTTGATTAAGCATCATCCTTCATTGGTGTTGGATGGCAAACGTGTACAGCCAAAAATTGGTCATGCCGGAACATTGGATCCTTTAGCAACAGGTTTATTGATTGTATGTACTGGCAAACAAACTAAAAACATTGAAAAGTACCAAGCACAAGAAAAAGAATACACAGGTACTTTCCACATTGGAGCAACCACACCTTGTTATGATTTGGAAAAGGAGATTGATGCACACTATCCAACAGAGCATATTACCAACGAACTAATACATGAAACTACAAAGCAGTTTACTGGTAAAATTCAGCAAACACCTCCCTTGTATTCGGCCATTAAAATTGATGGAAAACGTGCGTATGATATTGCAAGGGCCGGACAAACAGCCGAAATAAAACCCAAAGAAATTGAAATAACTGTTTTTGAAATTACTCGCATTGCTTTGCCCGAAGTTGATTTTAGAGTAGTTTGTAGCAAAGGCACCTACATTCGTTCCTTGGCGCGAGATTTTGGTTTGGCACTCAAAAGTGGCGCTCATTTAACAGCATTGTGTCGCACCCGCATTGGCGACTATAAACTGAGCGATGCCATGAGCATTGAGGAGTTTGAAAATTCCCTGAAAAGCTAAAATAAATACGATTTTTATTGACAAAGGCCTTTTGAGGTAGTACATTTGTGCCCTATTAAAAAATTAATCATTAATCCCGTAAGATTTATGAGGCATCTATCTCCTTGTATTATGGAACACACTTCTTCCATAAATCTTATTACAAAAATTTATTAATTATGAAATTATCACAATTCAAATTCAACTTACCAAAAGAGTTGTTGGCTGAAACACCGTCTAAAAACCGTGATGAAGCTAAATTAATGGTTGTACACCGTGCAACTGGAAAAATTGAACACAAAAAATTTAAAGATGTATTGAGCTATTTTAATGATGGCGATTGCATGATTTTGAATGATACAAAAGTGTTTCCTGCTCGTATGTATGGTAACAAAGAAAAAACAGGTGCAAAAATCGAAGTTTTCTTATTACGCGAATTAAATGCTGAAAGCCGTTTATGGGATGTGTTGGTTGATCCAGCTCGTAAAATCCGTATCGGTAATAAATTATACTTTGGTGATGATGATACATTGGTAGCTGAAGTTATTGATAACACTACATCTCGCGGACGTACATTACGTTTCTTATACGATGGTTCTTACGAAGATTTCCGTAGAACATTGGATGAAATGGGTGAAACACCATTGCCTAAATACATCAAACGTAAACCAACTGAAGAAGATAAAGACCGTTACCAAACAGTTTATGCTAAAAACGAAGGTGCTGTTGCAGCTCCAACTGCTGGTTTACACTTTAGTCGTGAATTGCTTAAACGCTTGGAATTGAAAGGTGTAAACTTTGCAAACGTAACATTACACGTTGGTTTAGGTACATTCCGTACAGTTGAAGTAGAAGATTTAACAAAACACAAAATGGATTCGGAACAAGTAATTATTTCGGAGAAAGATTGTGCGATTGTAAACAAAGCGCGTGAAGCAAAGAAAAAAGTTTGTTGTGTTGGAACTACTAGTATGCGTGCTATTGAATCATCTGTTTCTACCGATGGATTCTTGAAACCATACGATGGTTGGACAAACAAATTCATTTTCCCTCCATACGATTTCTCTGTATCAAATTGTATGATTACCAATTTCCATACACCTGAATCTACTTTATTGATGATGGTTTGTGCATTTGGTGGTTACGATTTGATTATGAAAGCATACAAAGAAGCAATCAAAGAAAAATACCATTTCTATTCTTATGGAGATGCAATGTTAATCTTGTAATTACGAATACGAATCGATAAGAATATACGAATGGGCAAAAATGTTCATTCGTATATTTTTTAATAGAGGTTTATAAAATAGCATGCAAAAATTTGTCATCATAGTTGCAGGAGGTAGCGGAACACGCATGAATAGTGCTGTTCCTAAACAGTTTTTGGACCTAAAAGGAAAACCTGTTTTACTTCGTACCTTGCAACGTTTTATTGATGCACTCCCAGAAATTAAAATTGTATTGGTATTGCCCGCTGCTTACAAAAGCGATTGGGATAGTATTTGCAAAAAATTCAATTTCACCTATCCTGTTCAATTAGCAGATGGTGGCGAAACCCGTTTTCACTCCGTAAAAAGTGGATTGGCATTGGTTCCTGAAGGAGCAGTTGTTGGCGTTCACGATGCTGCTCGTCCATTGGTTAGTTTAACTACAATTACTACAACCTATCAATTGGCGGAGGAAAAAGGAAATGCAAGTCCTTGCATACCACAAAATGAATCCATTCGCGAAGTTACTGGTGATAACAATAGAGCAGTAGATAGAAGCAAGTATTTTATCATACAAACACCACAATGTTTTCAATCCACTTTATTAAAGAAAGCATTTCTTCAAGAATATACTCCAGCATTTACAGATGATGCAAGTGTGTTGGAAGCAATGGGCGAAAAAATAAATTTAGTTGAAGGCAATCGTGAAAACATAAAAATCACTACACAACACGATATGCTTATTGCGGAAGCGCTGATGTAAATTTGATTTAACTAAACGATTTTTAATACATTCGTTTTCTCTGTAAGTCTCATCCCATCTGTATTTTTTAATAAATTCAATCCAGGCTTTTTCCCTTTTTCGAGTGTGCCCAACTGATTAAACTCTAAAAATTCAGCACCATTTTTTGTTGCCCAAGTGAGCAAAGTATTCAACTCAATTTCAGGATGATGTTTGCTAATTGTTTTTAATTCATCCAATACGGATAAGCTCCAATTCGAAGCCAGACTGTCGGTTCCGATAGTTACCTTGCAGTTTTCGTTGATCAATAATTGATAGTTAGGCAACTTATTTTCGATGTATAAATTTGCATTCGGACAAGTACAAAAGTAGATCGTGGATTGGTGATTGTTGAATGTTGAATGAATGAAGTCTATATCTTTTTGCGTAGTATATGTATTGTGTACCAACAAAATTTTCTTTGCATCTTTCAAATAGGGTAGGGTTGATGCCAATGCATTTTGTCCCGTTTTACGCATAAAAGAAGGGTTAATGCCCATAGCTTTGAATGTTTCATACATCACACCACTATTGCTTTCAAACAACTGATTTTCGCCTTCACTTTCTTGATTGTGAATGGTAATAATGTTTTTGTTTTTCTTCGCATCTTCATTTATCAAATTCAATAATTCAACCGACATGGTATAAGGTGCATGTGGCGATACCGAAGCATGATTGCTGATTGTTGAAGATTGATTGTTTTGGATTAATTCTTCTTTCAGCTTTTTCCCTGCCAAATAAACTTGTTCGGCCTTTGAAGGATCCATGCTAAAAATTTCAATGAAGGTATGGTATGCTAAATTTCCTTTTGCTTTTTGTTTAAACGTACTGTTGTTATTCGAAATGTCGCCAACAGCAACAATGCCATTGCAAATCATTTCCTGCTCCGCTGTTGCAATTTTTTGTTGAATTTCTTCTTCCGAAAAGTTTGCTCGTTTTCCAATTAACTCCTTTATAAAACCCGTCATTCCTTTGTTTTCAGAAACTTGAGCACGTAAATGCGAAAGCTCTAAATGGCAATGTGTATTTACAAAACCGGGGCAAAGAATGCCTTTTAACTGTTGAATGTCGGAACTAGCATGTTGCGCATCTAATGCACTCGATACATCCACAATTGTTCCGTCATCATCAATGGTAACAATGCCATTGGGAATAGGAGCACCGGAAATAGGAAATACAAAATCGGCCGAAAACTTGCGCATAGTGTGTTTAATTGGCACTAATTTACGAAATATTAATAGAGTCATATATCAATATCTATTTGTAAATTTGTGCAATTAAACCCTGCTTTGGAAACAAAAAAAGACATACGCTCCTTAAGCCTAGATGAGCTTAAAAAGGTATTCGTTGAAAACGGAGATCAGGCTTTTCGTGCCAAGCAAGTGTATGAATGGCTTTGGAAAAAGTCGGCTACCTCTTTCGATTTAATGACCAACCTTTCGAAAGCAACACGTGAGTTACTGGATAAAAATTTTGTAATCAATGCCGTGAAGGTAGATGACATGCAAATCAGTAGCGACCGTACCATCAAAAATGCATTTAAATTATACGATAGCAATATTGTGGAAGGCGTCTTGATTCCTACACCCAATCGTATGACAGCTTGTATTTCATCCCAAGTAGGATGTAGCTTGACCTGTAAGTTTTGTGCAACAGGTAAATTGGAACGATTACGTAATTTGAATGCCGATGAAATTTATGATCAAGTAGTATTGATTAAAAATCAGGCAGAAGAAAAATACAAAACACCATTATCGAACATTGTGTACATGGGAATGGGTGAACCATTGCTCAATTACAAAAATGTGATGGACTCGATACAAAAAATTACTTCACCCGAAGGATTGAACATGTCGCCACAACGCATTACGGTAAGTACAGCAGGTGTTTCCAAAATGATTATGAAGTTGGCCGATGATGGCGCTAAATTTAATTTGGCCTTGTCGCTACACGCAGCCAATGATAAAAAACGAAATTACATTATGCCCATCAATGAAAGCAATAGCTTGGAAGCATTGGCAGAAGCATTAAAATATTTTTACGAAAAAACCGAAACGCGAGTAACATACGAATACATTGCGTTTAAAGATTTTAACGATAGCTTAGAGGATGCCAAGGAATTGGCTGCTTTTTGCAAGCACATACCTTGCAAAGTAAATATCATTGAGTACAATCCAATTGACGATGGTGAATTTCAACAAACCACCAATGAGCGTTTGGATGCATTTGCAAAATTTTTAGAAAACAAAAACATTATTGTGAATGTGCGCAGAAGCAGAGGGAAAGACATTGATGCGGCTTGTGGTCAATTGGCAAATAAAAACAAAGAAGGATTTGTGACACGAAAAATGAAAGTTGCGAAGAAGGTTGAAGAATAAGGAAACGCAAATTCGCTAACACCAAGGTACAAAGAGAATGAATGTAAACGAAATAAAAGCACCGGTAGCAAAAGAGATGGATGAGTTTGAAGTAAAATTCAAATCATCGATGAAAAGCTCTGTGCCACTTTTAGATAAAATTACACAGTACATTGTAAAACGTAAAGGCAAGCAATTGCGTCCAATGTTTGTATTCCTTTCGGCTAAAGTGTGTGGCGAAATGAATGATTCAACTTACCGTGCTGCATCCTTGATTGAATTATTACATACCGCAACATTGGTACACGATGACGTAGTGGATGATAGCAACGAACGCAGAGGATTCTTTTCGGTAAATGCTTTGTGGAAAAATAAAATTGCGGTATTGGTGGGTGATTTTCTTTTATCACGTGGATTATTACTTTCGGTTGACAATAAAGATTTTCATTTATTAGGATTGGTATCCAATGCGGTGCGTGAGATGAGTGAAGGGGAGTTATTGCAAATTGAAAAAGCACGTAAGCTCGACATTGATGAAAAAGTATATTACGAAATCATTCGTAAAAAAACAGCTAGTTTAATTGCATCCTGTTGTGCTTGTGGTGCAGCATCGGTTACTACCGACCAAAGCGTTATTGAAAAAATGCAAAGCTTTGGAGAAGCAGTTGGTATTGCATTTCAGATAAAAGACGATTTGTTTGATTATGGCGATGGTAGCAATATTGGCAAACCAACTGGAATTGATATCAAAGAAAAGAAAATGACTTTGCCATTGATTTATGCATTGAACAATGCCTCGTTTTTAGAGAAGCGCAGGATCATTAACATTGTAAAAAACAACAATAACAATCCGAAAAAAGTTGCTGAAGTAATTGATTTTGTAATTAAAAGTGGCGGTATTCAGTATGCCGAAACAAAAATGAATGAATACAAAAACAAAGCAATTGAATTAATTTCTAGTTTCCCTGATAGCCCTTCTAAAAACTCATTGATTGGTTTGGTGAAATACACTACGGAGCGTAAGAATTAATTATTCCACTTTCTTTCTATTCAAAAAGTCGTACAGCATGCTCATGAGCAAACCGCCCATTACAGAGCCCCATAAACTCATGCGCCACCAAACCGATTTAATAGCACAGCCATTGGTGCAGCCCCAAAACTTCCAATAAAAAAATCCGCTAACTGCACCGAGTAGTATCCCAGAAACAATTAGCGGATATTTGTTTTTTAAAAACCTATTCATGTTTATTTTTTCTCAATCGGAAATCCTTTTTTACTCCATTCCGAAAATCCTTTTTCTAAATTGTATACTTTTTTGAAGCCATGTTTTTCCATGTATTCAGCAGCATCAGCCGAACGTCCACCTGCAGCACAATACACATAATACGTTTTGTTTTTATCCAATTTCGCTACTTCTTTTTCCCATTCCTTTGATAAATAATCAACAAATACTGCACCTTTAATGTAGCCTTTTGCTATTTCATCGGGTGTGCGTAAGTCAACAATAACGCCTGCTTTATCGCCTTCTGTGATTGCTTTAAAGCGCTCCGAAGATAAGTTTGTAATTACTGTTGATTGTGTTTGAGCATTTGTTTTTACAGCAACTGTAATCAATGCTACTACTACTAAAATTAATTTTTTCATTTTTTTATTTGTTTAAGTGTTTGTTATGCGAGTTGTGGTACTACTAATTTAATGCCAGTTTCTTTAATTTTCCCCATTCCACCTCTTACGTTGGTAATGTTGTTGAATCCTTTTTGTTTCATAATAGAAGCTGCCATCATCGAACGGTAGCCACCAGCACAGTGTAAGTAATAGTGTTTGTTTTTATCCAATGCTTTTACTTCGTCTTGGAATTTTGACAAACAAATGTGTTGTGCATTCTCAATCATTCCGCCTTCTACTTCTCCTTTTTTACGCACATCAACAATGTTCGATTCAGCATTTATTTTGTTTACAAAATCAGTAGCTGTAATGCTTTCAATTGTTTCTGTTTTTTTACCTGCATTTTTCCAAGCCTCAATTCCACCTTGCAAATAACCGTGTACATTTTCGTAACCTACACGAGCCAATCGTAATACCGCTTCTGCTTCTTTTCCTTCATCGGCAATAAACAACAAAGGTGTGTGTGCATCCAATAATGCGCCCACCCAAGGAGCATACTGTCCGTTTAAGCCAATGTTTATTGCACCTGCTACATATCCTTTTTCGAAGGAATCGGGATCGCGTGCATCTAAAATGGTTGCTCCGTTTTGAATTTCTTTTTCGAATTCTTCTACACTCAAAGGCAATGTGTTTTTGCTGATTACCTCATCAATGTTTTCGTAACCTGTTTTGTTTAACATCGCATCCACAAAGAAGTATTTTGGTGGTTCGGATAAACCATCAATTACAGCAGTAATGAATTCTTGTTTGCTCATTGGTTGCAAAGCGTAATTCATTTTTTTCTGAACTCCAATGGTTGAAAATGTTTCTTTTCCAATATTTTTTCCGCAAGCAGAACCCGCGCCATGAGCAGGATATACAATCACCTCATCGGCCAAAGGTTTTATTTTTGCATTTAATGATTCGTATAACAAGCCCGCTAAATCTTCGCGTGTTAAATCACTTTTTACGGCTAGGTCGGGGCGACCAACATCACCCACAAATAAAGTATCACCTGTAAATACAGCATGATTTTTTCCATTTTCATCCGTTAATAAATAACACGATGATTCTAGGGTATGACCAGGAGTATGCAATACTTTTAGTTGAATGTTTCCTAAAGAAAAAATTTGTTCATCTTTTGCAATTAAGCTATCAAAGCCTGTTTCGGCAGTAGGACCATAAACAATGGTTGCACCTGTTTCGCGTGCTAAATCAATATGACCCGATACAAAATCGGCATGAAAATGTGTTTCAAATACATACTTGATTTTAGCATTGCGCTTGTTTGCAAGTTCAATATACGGACTGGTTTCGCGCAATGGATCAATGATCGCTGCTTCACCATTCGATTCGATATAATAAGCTGCTTCAGCTAAACAATTCGTATAAAGTTGTTCGATATACATTTCTAGGGTTTTTAATTACAGTGCAAAGATAAGACAATCAAAACGCTTTGTAAAGTGATATTTGTTACAAAACTAATATCCAGGGAAAAATAACTCTTTTGAGATAATGTAGGTTCCCATTACTAAGATAAACCAGCCAAATGCAGGCTTTAATTTGGCGCCACTAATGTATTTCGAAAGGTAGCTGCCAATGATGATTCCAACAATCGCAAAACCAGTAAACATGAAAAGGAAAGACCAATTGAATTGATGGGTTCCAAAATCACTCAAAAAACCAATTGTAGAGTTAAGTGCTACAATGGCAAGGGATGTTCCAATTGCTTTTTTCATTGGTAATTTAGCAAGCATTACCAAAGCCGGAATAATTAAAAAACCACCACCAGCTCCAACTAAACCAACTAAGGCACCTACAATAATTCCTTGCTGAAAAATTAAAAAATAACGGTATTCTAAATTGGTGCTGTGCACATCGGCACGCACACTTTTTTGTTTGCGAATCATGGTAAAGGAAGCTACCACCATCAATATCGCTAGCAACAACATCAATGCAGTATCCTTTGTAATTGTTATTCCTGCAATGGTAAAAAGCTGATCGGGAATGGCATGCAATAAATATTTACGAGTTAGGAAGATGCTTATTACAGATGGGATTCCAAATACCATTACGGTACGCAAGCAAATAAGATTATTTTTTAGATAACGTAAGCCTCCAATGGTAGCTGAAATGCCAACAATGAATAAAGAATAAGAGGTAGCATTCACAGGAGCAATGTGTAACAAGTATACTAAAACTGGAATCGTTAATATAGAACCACCTGCTCCAACCAAGCCCAAGGAAATACCTATCAATACCGCTGCTATATAACCTAAAATTTCCATACCCCTAATGTGCAATTTTTTACAAAATTACACCCATTCGAGTTATTATAATTATTAACAGTGTTTTAAATTTAGGAATTGAGCGAGGTCTGTTTCCATTAAAAAATTGTTAATGACCTTGCTATGCTTGTCGTTCGGACTTGAATTTTTTTGCAATCATTTTTTTGGAAGCAAGTTGTTTCCAAAAAAAAAGCGTGCTACATCTAGCACGCTTTTTTAAAATGGTTATTCGTATTTATTGGAATGCATTGAATCCAGTAACATCCATACCTGTAATTAACAAGTGGATATCGTGTGTTCCTTCGTAGGTAACAACCGATTCTAAGTTCATCATGTGGCGCATAATTGGATATTCACCAGTAATACCCATTCCACCATGTATCTGACGTGCTTCACGTGCAATTTGCAATGCCATGTTCACATTGTTACGTTTTGCCATCGAAATTTGAGCAGGTGTAGCTCTGTTTTCGTTTTTAAGAACACCCAATCTCCAAGTTAATAATTGTGCTTTTGTGATTTCAGTAATCATTTCAGCCAATTTCTTTTGTGTTAATTGGAATCCTCCAATTGGTTTCCCAAATTGGATACGCTCTTTTGAATAACGTAATGCTGAATCATAACAATCCATTGCAGCACCAATTGCACCCCAAGCAATACCATAACGAGCCGAGTTTAAGCAGCTCAATGGTCCTTTTAATCCTTTAATGGTTGGGAAAATATTTTCTTTTGGAACTTTTACGTTTGCAAAAACCAATTCGCCAGTAGCACTTGCACGTAAACTCCATTTACCATGTGTTTCAGGAGTTGTGAATCCTTCCATTCCTCTTTCTACTACCATTCCACGGATATCACCAGCTTCATCTTTTGCCCAAACAACTGCTATGTCAGCAAAAGGGGCATTCGAAATCCACATTTTAGCACCATTCAATAAATAATGGTCGCCTTTATCTTTAATGTTAGTAATCATTCCCGATGGATTAGAACCATGATCTGGCTCTGTTAATCCAAAGCAACCCATCATTTCACCTGCAGCTAGTTTCGGTAAATATTTGCGTTTTTGCTCTTCGGTACCAAATGAATAAATAGGGTACATTACCAATGAGCTTTGTACCGATGCAGTAGAACGTAATCCACTATCACCACGCTCCAACTCTTGCATAATAATACCGTATGAAATTTGGTCTAATCCTGGACCACCATATTCAGCTGGGATATACGGACCAAAAGCTCCAATTTCAGCTAATCCTTTAATCCATTGTTTGGGGAAAGTAGTTGTTTGACAAGCTTCTTCCACAATAGGAGTAACTTCTTTCTTTACCCATGCACGTGCTGTTTCACGGATTAATTTATGTTCGTCTGTAAGTAACTCATCCATTAAATAATAATCATGAGCTTCAAATCTGTCTGTTGCCATTCGAATAGTTGTTTTAATAATTTGCGGAACAAAAGTAATGAAATATATTATATGTTAAAATCAATTGAAACCTATCTCATTTCTGAGCGTTACAATATCTTAATTGTTGAAAACGTTTGTTAAAAAGTTTGCATTCATGGGATTCAAAGCATAACTTTAGAAAAGTATTTTTATGAAATCAAGAATTACAAAGGAATTTCAATAAAACAAGACATTATGATAAGAACAGCAACAACCGCATTTTTGTTTATGATATTTACATTATCATTTGCTCAGGAAAACATGAGCAAGGTTGCTGTGGTAGAAAAATACGCAGTAGGCTTTAACGAAACCAATAAAATACAATTCATTAACGATGCCTTTTTGTATTCCGAAGGATGGCAACATTTGCCACAGCCTATTTTTTGGCAAAAAATAATGGCTTTACCTCCCGATTCGGCATTGGTGAATGTAGCTGGTGTTCGAAAAATTGTAGATAAGGTAGCTTTAAAAAATTGGAACAAATTGTCGGATGTTCAAAAAACTTGTTACAAAGACAGTGTTCGTATCATGTATGGTATTCCGGATAGTGTTTCTATTTTGATTACTGCTGGTAAAAAAGATTTTTATGAATTTAAAAAGGTAATACCAACCATTAGCAAATCAATTGATGTATTCAAACAAAATGGTGTTGATCCATGGTATGCACAAGCAATCTTATTGATTGAGAGTCCAGGTAAAATGAACACCAAATCGGGTGTAGGTGCAAATGGTCCATTCCAGTTGATGAAAGCTGTGGCCATTAAACAAGGATTAAAAGTGAATAAATATGTGGATGAACGTACCGATGTGGAGAAAGCTGCTTTGGGTGCATCTCGTTTGTTGAGCAGAATTTGTATTCCGTATACCAAAACAATGTTGGATAGCGCACATGTAAGTTATAACGAAACTGATTTGTGGTTCCGCTTATTGGTGCTTCATTCGTACCATGCTGGTGCAGGAAATGTAGCAGGTGTTATTCGTAAAATAAAACCTACCGAAGGTGGTATGCAATTGATTCAACAAGTATGGCAAACAACATATGGTGGATTTAAAAATGCATCACAAAATTATTCTCAATTGGCCTTGGCAGCATTTTGTAGTTTCGATAATATTGTGATGCAACCTACCGATTCGGTGTATTTGATTGATGGCGATAAAATGTACAACAGTTATGTACAATGCAAATGTGCACCGTACGATGAATGTAATTTTTTACAAACTTGTATTCAAAAATATGAAAACGATTTAAAGGATGGTGTGATTCCATTTGAATACTTTATTTCAAAAGTAAAAACGGTTGAAACCGAATTAGCAGGTTTAACGCCATTCACTTATCCGTATAACGATAATCACTTTAATGAAATAGGTTTTCACTTGCTTAAAACACGAAATGCTGAGGAAGCCTACAAGCTATTTAAGCACAATGAAACACAAAATCCAGAGTCCTGGAGTGTGTATCACGGATTGGGTGAAGCATCGCGCCAAATGGGACAAAAGGAAAAGGCAATGGGTTATTATAAAAAATCTTTAAAATTAAACCCTGAAAATCAAGACATTATGCGTGCTATGGCCCGTTTAAATGGACAGCATTAATTCTAAAATCACCTTACTATTTTTCGTAAATTAGCATTCCCAAAAAGGAATGCTTTTTTATTATCCATGATTACCAAAGAAGACATCGATAAAATATTTGATGCTGCTCGAATTGAAGAAGTAGTAGGCGATTATGTTGCCCTCAAAAAAAGAGGTGCTAACCTAATTGGTCTATGTCCTTTTCATGACGAGAAAACACCTTCTTTTTATGTGTCACCAGCAAAAGGAATCTGTAAATGTTTTGGTTGTGGTAAAGGTGGAAATGCCGTTAACTTTTTGATGGAAAAAGAAGCAATGACCTATCCGGATGCATTGCGCTTTTTGGCTAAAAAATACAACATCGATATTCAAGAGGAAGAACAATCTCCTGAACAAATACAATCACACAACGATCGCGAAAGTTTATTCGTTGTTTCTTCCTTTGCTCAAAAACATTTTTCCGAAAATCTTTATAATACCGATGAAGGAAAATCGGTTGGCTTGGGCTATTTCAAAGAACGTGGATTTAGAGAAGACATCATTCAAAAATTTCAATTAGGTTATAGCATCAATCATCGCAGTGCATTCAGCGATATTGCAATGGCTACTGGACATAAATTGGAATACCTTGTAAAAGCGGGTTTAACAATTGAATACAGCAATAATCGGGAAGATGAACCTGCACCAGAAACAACAACTGAAACAAAAATTTCGGATCGTTTTTGGGGACGCGTTATGTTTCCGATACACAATGTTACAGGACGTGTAATTGCATTTGGTGGTAGAACATTACGTACCGATACCAAGAAGATTGCAAAATACATCAACTCTCCCGAAACGGAAATTTATCACAAGAGTGATGTATTGTATGGAATTTATTTTGCAAAGAAAGAAATCATCAATCAAGATAATTGCTTTTTAGTTGAAGGATATACCGATGTAATTTCCATGCATCAAGCAGGGATTGAGAATGTGGTGGCGAGTAGTGGAACATCCTTAACGCATGGTCAAATAAAATTAATCAGACGATTCACCAATAACATTACCATTTTGTACGATGGTGATAGTGCTGGTATTAAAGCCAGTTTCAGAGGGATTGATTTGATTTTAGAAGAAGGATTGAATGTAAAAGTATTGTTGTTCCCTGATGGTGATGACCCTGATTCCTATTCAAAAAAAGTAAGTTCTGAGCAATTAAAAGAATTTATAAATAATAACTCCAAAGATTTTATTTCATTCAAAACAAATTTGTTGATGAATGATGTAAAGAATGATCCTATCAAAAAGGCAGGATTAATCAAGGAGATTGTGGAGAGTATTGCACTTATTCCCGAAGCCATTTATCGTTCGGTATATGTGAAGGAATGCAGTCGCATCATGGATGTGGAAGAGCATATTTTGTTGAGTGAGCTTAATAAAATTAGAAGTAAAAAGTTCAATGATAAAAAAACACAAGCACCAGAACAGCATACAGAGTCGGTTCCCGATTTTGATCCTACAATTCTTGAAGATAAAAAAGATGTAACGCTTTCGAATGCAGAACATCAAGAACGCGATGTTATTCGTATACTTATCAATTATGGAAACAAAGAAGTACGTGTTGATTCGCAAGATGATGAAGGCAATACAATAGAGATAGGAGTAACGGTAGCTCAATTATTGATTCATGAATTACAACATGATAATATTGTACTCGATAATTTATTATACAACAGTATCTACAATGAGTTTGTAGAACATTTAGAAAAAGAAAGTATTCCAGATTACAATTATTTTATTGGACACGAGAACAGTGCGATTAGTTCGCTAACAATAGATTTAATAAGCAGTCCGTATTCCCTCTCTAATTGGGAACAACACAGTATTTATATTACCAGAGAAGAAGACATTCTTAAAAAGTCGATTCTAAGTGCTGTGTATGCGTTGAAAAGCAGACGTTTGGAAATTATGATACATGATATTCAAAAGCGTTTAAAAGAAAATCCAGAAGAGGTAGAGATGATTCAATTAATGCAAACACAACATCAGTTGCTGGAGGCAAAAAAAGAATTCAATGCTTTACTTGGTAGAACAATCCTTAAATAATTTTTATGGCGGAGAATAAAATTTGGTATGGAAATCCAGTTGTTAGTGATTTGGATTGGATGAATGCAGATACACTTGCCGATTCACTTCATATTCGAGTTAGCGAAATTGGTGATGATTATATCAAAGGAACGATGCCTGTGGATGGGCGAACAAAACAACCTTTTGGATTATTACATGGCGGAGCATCAGTGGCTTTAGCCGAAACATTGGGAAGCATTGCATCGTGGTTGTGTGTAAATCCCGAATTATTTATTGGTGTTGGAATAGAGATAAATGCCAATCATATTAAAGCAGTAACAAGTGGAGTGGTAACCGGTATTTGCAAACCTATCCATGTAAAAGGAATGAATCACATTTGGGAAATAAAAATCTACAATGACAAAGAGGAGCTAACTTGTATTAGTAGATTTACCTGCACCATTGTTTCAAAAAGTAAAATGCAAACGATTAAATAGAAGTACTATTTATCTTTTTTAAAACCCACCAAAACAGTAACACAACCACTAGGCAAAACAGAACTTGTAGTTTGCGATGTTGGCGTTGTTACTTCAACAATTAATTGCTGAGTCGATTTTGATTTAAAATCCCAAAAATCAGGAGAATCATTTTTTTGACTATCAAACAATACTTTTCGGGATTGATCCATTACTTTAAATGAGCAGGTACCTAAGTTTGCATCTGAGCAAATAAATATTCGGTAATCCTGACCAGAGTAGAATGTTTGACTTACCTCAGTTTTTTGTCCTGCAACTATGGTTGAGGTGTTTGCTTGTCCATTAGGAGTGAATGGAGCAATGTTGGGCATGCATTTTTTCTTAATATTCGTGCTGCATTGAGCTTGGCTTTCAGAAAAAAATAAAACCATTATAGACATCGCCATAATGGTTTTTATAAAAGTTGTTAGTTTCATCGTTGCGTTTTACGCATTACTGAATCATTTTGTTACGAATTTCAGCAGCTTTGTCTGAAATTGCTTTTAATTGATCAGCTGAAATCTTGTATGAGCTATTGTTACCAATGGTTGTAACACCTTTGTCTTTATCTGTAGATACAGTAGTTGCACTAGGCTCTACTTTAATTCCATCGTAAATAGCTTTTAAAGGTGTCATTAAGCCTAAAGCCTCTTTAACTCCTTCATTGTCAGTAGAATAAGATTCTAATAATGCTACTAAATTGTCTAAAGAAAGTTTTTGTTCCCCAATACGAGTTGCAACTTCTTCATTTTTAGTGTCAGTTGCAATTTTTGTAGCAATGTACAAGCCTTCAATCCATCCACCTGCAATAATTAATGCAGAAACACCTGGTTGACCATTTTCTTTTAGATATGAATCAGCATTCCAATATGAATCAGATATAATTGAAAGCAAAGAATCTCTGCTTTCCATGTTTGCTTCAATACGCTCTGTTGTTTTTTCATCAAAAGAACCACTGATTCCTAATCCTGTAGCTAATTTATTAGTACAACGTAGGTAAAGCATCGACTCTTGTGTTTTATCAAACATGCTTGTAAAGCTTAAATCAGCACCATAAATACCAAGATTTAAGGCTTTTTGTTTTACAGAAGAGTATTTCGAAACATTTTCGATTGGATTTAAGTACTGGCTATTGTATTTCGCTCCAGCTGCTTTTAACAAGCTTGTTGTTTCTATCGGTGAAGGAATAGAATAAAATACATTTTGTGCTTTAGAATCTTTTTCACTTAATGTTACAGCTGTATCTGTTGCAGTAATTGTTTCTGAATCTGTTTCAGAACCACCACAAGAAAATAATGCTACAGAAGTACTTAGCAATAAAATGGATTTGAATGTATTCTTCGTTTTCATGTCTTTTTTATTTAGTAACCAAATATATAAAAAAACACTTTTACTTTTTTCGGTTTTAAAAAACAATCGAAAAAAGTTAATAACTTATTAGAGGAAAATCATGAGCAGAAACTCTACTAGGAAGCCAAGTAGGAATCCCGTATATACTTGCGATGGGCTGTGAGCATTGAGTTTTAGGCGAGCAAAGCCAACAAAACCTGCTATAAGAATGGAGCACATGGAAATAAATCGCAAATCGATGCTTAGCCTAAAAGAAATGCCAATGATGGCAGCAATCATCCCTCCAATACCAACAGCGTGGGCACTTATTTTCCATTTGGTGGTAATTAATAAAACCAAAACAATAGAAACAGCAGCACCCAATACTAGCGTTTTGAATATGCTTGGGAAATCAGTTACGGTATGAAACAAATAAAACAAAGCAAAATAATACAATGCAGTGCTGATGTATGGAACAAATCGTTCTTCGGCACGTTCCATTTCTAAACTTTTAATTCGCCCCATCTTTAATAAAATAAAGGCATTGATAGCAGGGAGGGCAAATGTAAAAATGAACGTTACTAATAAAATAAATAAGCGAAGATTGAGTGGAGTAAAAGTAGAGATGTAATTTTTCGTAAAGAACAATGCTAGAAAACCATAGCTAGGCATTAGCAATGGATGAAACAAATAGGAAATAATTTTTGCAATTTTTTCTCCAGCAGATTTTGGTTGAGCTTGTTCTATTTCAAGTTCCATCTTATAATTCTTTACGTAATCGTGCTACTGGAATATCCAACTGTTCGCGGTATTTAGCGATTGTTCTACGCGCAATGTTGTATCCTTTTTCTTTTAAAATTTTAGCAAGCTTATCATCAGTAAGTGGTTTCTTTTTGCTTTCGGCACCAATACACTCTTCCAATATTTTTTTCACTTCACGTGTCGATACTTCTTCGCCACTATCAGTTGATAATGATTCACTAAAAAAGGATTTTAATAAAAAGGTTCCGAAAGGAGTTTGTACGTATTTGCTATTCGCAACACGCGAAACGGTTGAAATGTCCAAGCCAACTTTTTCTGCAATGTCTTTTAAAATCATCGGTTTTAGATGGGTTTCATCACCATCCATAAAATATTCTTTTTGGTATTCCATGATTGCATTCATGGTGTATAATAATGTATAACTACGTTGTTGAATAGCATCGATGAACCATTTTGCACCATCTAATTTCTGGCGAACAAACATGGATGCTTCTTTACTGCTTTTGTCTTTTCCTTTCGAATACTCTTCCAACATTTGCGCATACGCTTTGCTGACTTTTAAATCGGGAGAGTTGCGCGAGTTCAATGTTAAATTCAAGATTCCATCTTCATTGGTCATTAAAAAATCAGGAATCACTTGCTGGAAGCTCTTTTGTCCATCGGCCATGGAGTTACCAGGACGAGGATTTAATTTTAAAATTTCTTGAATAACTTCTTTCAGTAATTCATCGTCAATCTCTAATTTTTTCGAAATTTTCTCGTAATGTTTTTTCGAAAATTCATCCATTTGTTTTTCTACCACTTCTGTTGCCAACTCCACAACCATGTTTTGAACTTCTTTTTTGCGCAACTGAATTAATAAACATTCTTGTAAATCGCGAGCACCAATACCAGCTGGTTCAAGATCTTGAACCACTTTCAATAATTCTTCTAATTCTTTTTCGGTTGTTGTAATGTTTTGAGAAAAAGCAATGTCATCTACAATCGATGCTAAATCTCTTCGCAAATATCCATCATCATCTAAATTTCCAATTAGGTAATTTGCTATTTGATATTCCCGATCATCCAAATCTTTCATCCCTAATTGGCTTTCCAGCATGTCTTGAAAAGACAGGCCAACAGAAAAAGGAATTTCTTTGCGTTCTTCGTCCGGACTTGTATTGTTTGCTTTTAACTTATAAGAAGTTCCTTCATCATCGTCCATATAATCCGTTAAAGCAAAGTCTTCCCGTTGATTTTCATCATCCTTTTGTGTGTCATCAAATTCATCATTATCAAACTCATCACGCGGCTCTTCATCGGTATCATTTCCTTCTTCTAATGCAGGATTGATCTCCATTTCTTCTTTGATTCGTTGTTCCAATGCAATTGTAGGCAATTGCAACAACTTCATCAATTGAATTTGTTGAGGTGATAATTTTTGTAATAATTTTTGTGACTGTACTTGCTTTAACATAAAATGGCCTTCGCTATAAATCGTTGTACTACAAAAATAACAAATATTTAGCCAAACTTTTGCAATAAAAAAAGCCCGAATAATAACTATTATTCGGGCTTTTTTTGTAAATCTAATTTATTCTACAGTAACTGATTTTGCTAGGTTACGAGGTTGATCAACATTACAACCACGCATTACTGCAATGTGGTACGAAAGTAATTGTAATGGCACCACCGAAACAAGAGGCACCAATATTTCATCCGTTTCAGGAATTTCAATAGTATAATCGGCCATTGCTTTTACTTGTGTATCACCTTCGGTAACAATTGCAATAATTTTTCCTTTACGTGCTTTTACTTCTTGAATGTTGCTTACTACTTTTTCGTAGCTCGTGCCTTTTGTTGCAATAACAAAAACCGGCATTTCTTCATCAATTAATGCAATTGGTCCATGCTTCATTTCTGCTGCAGGATAACCTTCGGCATGTATGTATGAAATTTCTTTTAATTTCAATGCACCTTCTAATGCAACAGGGAAACTGTATCCACGACCTAAGTACAAGGCATTGGTTGAGTTTTTGTAAACATCTGCAATGAATTTTATTTGATCGTTTGTTTTTAATACGCGTTCAATTTTTTCTGGAATTGCTTCTAGTTCACTTAATAATTCGTGGAAACGAGAAGCTGAAATTGTTCCTTTACGGTAGGCGATGCGCAATGCCATTAATGTTAGAACTGTAACTTGCGCTGTAAATGCTTTTGTGGATGCAACACCAATCTCTGGTCCTGCATGAGTATACGAACCAGCATGTGTAGCACGTGCAATGGATGAACCAACCACATTACAAATACCAATGATGGTTGCACCTTTTGATTTTGCTAATTCAATAGCAGCTAATGTATCAGCAGTTTCACCTGATTGAGAAATGGCAATGATAACATCATCTTCATAAACAATTGGATTACGGTAACGGAATTCAGAAGCATATTCCACCTCAACAGGAATACGTGCTAAGTCTTCGAATAAATATTCTCCAACTAAACCTGCATGCCATGATGTACCACATGCAACAAAAACAATGCGTTTTGCATTTATAAATTTTTGTTCGTACTCGGTAATTCCACCTAAGTTTACAACACCTTGAGCAGAGCTCAAACGACCGCGCATACTATCTTTGATAGAACGAGGTTGTTCGTATATTTCTTTTAGCATGAAATGGTCGTAACCGCCTTTTTCCAATGCTTCTAACTGTAATTCTAATTCTTGGATGTAAGGTGTTTTCGATTTATTTTTAATGGTTTTGATTTTTAATTCTTTACCACGTTCAATAAATGCAATCTCTTCATCCTCCATGTACACTACATTTTTTGTGTACTCAACGATTGGTGTAGCATCCGATGCAATGTAAAATTCATCAATACCAATACCAATTACCATTGGGCTACCTTTTTTTGCAGCAAATAATTCGTTTGGATTTTCTTTTGAAAGAATAACAATTGCGTATGCTCCAACCACTTGATTTAATGCTATACGAACAGCTTCACCCAAGCGTACATTTTCTTTTTGTTGAATGTCTTCAATTAAATGAATCAATACTTCTGTATCGGTATCACTCAAAAATACGTGTCCACGTTTTTGCAATTCGGCTTTTAATGGACCATAGTTTTCAATGATTCCATTGTGAATCATCACCATGTTTTTAGAAGCAGAATAATGCGGATGTGCATTTACATCATTCGGCACACCATGTGTAGCCCAACGTGTATGGCCAATACCAATTGTTCCATTCTTATTTTTTTCGCCTACAAAATTGTGCAAGTCAATTACTTTGCCTTTGCATTTGTAAACGTTTAATTCACCACCATCAATCATTGCCACTCCGGCACTGTCGTATCCGCGGTATTCTAAGCGTTGCAATCCTTTCATTAAGATAGGATATGCTTGTTTATTTCCGATATATGCTACTATTCCACACATGTTTAATGTAGTTTTGTATAAGTTATATTTAATTTCATTTGAAATGCACTACTTGCATCTCCACCACCAATTACCAATCTGCTAGCAGTAACAGCACCATTTTGTGTAATTAGATAGATTCCATTGTTATTACGGTTGCCCGCTAAAATTTGTTGGATGTAACGTGAAATGTTAAAACGATATTCTTTTGTAGTAGAACTGTATGAACCACCAAAGTAGTTACTTCCTTCGTTATAATCGGGCACCAAAATATTGCTGGTGCTATCATCATTTATTTGAAACAATAATAAGTTTGCAGCAGGTTGGTATTTGCTATACTCGTATGTTGCTGATGTATCGATACGAATTACTAGTTCAGCTTTGTTGATAGACACAGCACCCGAATCAACCCAATGTAATAAATGAGGGAATTCAATCTTCGTTTTTAAACCAGCATTTGCTTGAACAAATACGGTTGCATTCTGAAGTGCGGGACTAGCATTGTTAATTTGATTGTCTAACAATGAATTTACACTTGTGTAATCGTGTTTAAAGTGCGAGAAGCGAGCTGAATTGCTCAAAGGAAATTCATACTTTAAACTATCTTCTGCATTGTTGTGATAATAAACAGATAATCTCGTTTTTGCATCAATCATTTTTAGGCGAACTAAGTTTCCTGCACCTGAAGTTAATGAGCTATTTTCGGCAGTAATGTATAATCCTTTCATGAAAGAGTTAAAAGCAGTAGTGCTTTCTAAGTTTCCTGTATTTTCGTTGTTTAAAATGGTTGTTCCAAAAATATTACTTAGGCGCACTCTTAATTGTGGTTTTTCTTTTTCACCTGTAACAGTTACACTATCGCTTACTGCAGGAACAAATGTTTGCGAACCAGCTAAGTCGAACGAACTTTTTATAAATGTTTGGTTGGAATAGTAGTTAGATGTTTGACTGATGTCTTCAAACAATTGATACACATTTACAGTTTGTGTAGCAAGTGTTGTGGTAGTATCGCCATAAATGTACGTTGGATCATAAACCATTGCCAATACTACCGAATCAATAATTGGATTTACACCAAAGTTTGGATTGCTGGATGGCAGACGCACTTGTGTATAAACAGATGCAAAGCTTTGTCCGAAAATAGGATCAACATATTTTCCAAAGATGGCATCACCCGTAAATAGTAATGTTTCATCGGTTCTTAATGAATCTTCTTTAATGGTTCTTGTTCTGATAGAAGTAGTATCGCTGTAAGCAACATTCAACAAATCATCTTCGGGCTGCACGTCCAATCCTAAAATACTTGCTTTGTCGCACGAAGACAAGCTTATGGTCGACAAAGTAGCAAGGACTATAAAAAATTTTGTCCCGAAAAACGTTCGGGACAAAATTTGTGGTATTCTTATTTTATTTAAAATCATAAAAATTAATTAATCAACCATTTCAACAACTTCTTCAAGCACTGCATCATAAAACTCAGAATAAGCATCTAGGTATTCATCTGCATTTTTGAAATCCAATACAGGTTTACCCGATTTTTTAATGTATTTTTCAATGTCAGAATTGATTTTTGGACTTCCTTTAATAACTCCGTCTGCCAAATCAATAATTGCTTTACTAACGTTTACAAAGGTAGGATTTTTAAGTAATTCAACATCGGATTTTTCAATTCCTTCGAACATTACTTTTTTCGCAAAATCTTTGTGCAATGCTTCTGGAAACTCATCATCATAAACCGAGTAAATGATTTTTGTTTCAGCAAATAAAGGATTGTCTTTGAATGATTTTTTCAAATACAACGCCATCATACCTGTCATCCAGCCATGTAAATGAACTACATCTGGTGCCCAGCCTAATTTTTTAACTGTTTCGATAACCCCACGACAAAAGAAAATAGAACGTTCGTCATTATCCGCAAAATGAGCACCTTTTTTATCCGTTAAGGTATGCTTGCGCTCAAAATACTCCTGATTATCAATAAAATATACTTGCATGCGCGCTGCTTGAATAGAAGCAACTTTTATGATTAATGGATGATCGGTATCATCAATTATTAAATTCATTCCTGAAAGGCGTATTACTTCATGTAATTGATTGCGTCTTTCGTTAATACTACCATACTTTGGCATAAATAATCGAATCTCTTTGCCCCTTTCTTGTATACCTTGAGGTAAATGTCTGCCGATCAATCCCATCGGTGTTTCGTCTAAATAAGGTGTTACTTCTTGTGATACAAACAGAACTCTAGGTTTCTTCTTCATGCGTTGGAATTAAGGTTAGTTTTAAAAAGTACACAAAAGTAAGCAAAAATTTTCTGAATTTCAAAGTTTAAACCTTAGATTTGACCACTTTTATCGAAAAGAAAGCCTTATTAATATTGATTTTGCTACTTTTCAACAAAAATTGAGCGAATGATTGTTTACAACCGCATACAAGAACTTAAAAAGCACCTGAATATTGCACGCAGTCAAGGGAAAACCATTGGCTTTGTTCCTACCATGGGTGCCTTGCATGCAGGGCACATTGCTTTGGTACAAAAAAGCAAAGCCGAAAACGATATTACGGTTTGCTCCATTTTTGTAAACCCTACTCAGTTTAACGATTTAAGCGACCTTGAAAAATACCCTCGCACCTTGGAAAACGACAGCCGTTTGTTAGAAGCGGTGGATTGCGACCTTATTTTTGCTCCCGAAGTATTGGAAATGTATACCGAAGCCGAATTGGCCTTGAAGCTTAAAAAGGTGGAGGATTTGGCTTGGACCGAAGGCAAAACCATTGATTTTGGTATTTTGGACAAGGTGATGGAAGGTGCACACCGACCAGGGCATTTTAACGGAGTGGCACAAGTGGTGAGTAAACTGTTTAGGATAGTAGAGCCCCACAAAGCGTATTTTGGACAAAAGGATTTTCAGCAATTGGCAATTATACGCAGCATGACCAAACAATTGGGAATGCCTATTGAAATAATTGGTTGCCCAATAGTGCGCGAAAGCGATGGTTTGGCCATGAGCTCACGCAATGTACGATTAACCGAAAAAGAACGCGCGCTAGCGCCTTTAATTTATAAAACCCTACATTCAGTTCAGCAGAATGCATCCAAAAGCAGCATAGGCGAATTAAAAACCTTTGCCGAAACCGAAATTAAAAAGGAAGCCTCCATGAGTTTGGAATACTTTGAAATTTCTGATGCGAATACCTTGGAACCCATAAACGAACTAAAAGCACAGCAAACAGCAGTTGCTTGCATTGCACTCAAATTAGGTGCAGTAAGGTTGATTGACAATGTGGTGATTGGCTAAAAAAAGTGACCCCCGCTGAAAAATTGCATTTGCAACTTACAGGAACTCCGCATTGCGTGTAACCTGTGTTACCGGCTGGTTTGCCTTACGCTACTTTAATTGTCTTTTGATTAAGCATTTCCACGTTAAAATTAATTTTCGCGTTTAGTGCTTTAAAAACTTTAATGATTGTCTCGAACCTTGCGTCTGTCAAACTGTTTTCTAGTTTTGAAATTTGCGCTTTCTTAACACCAACAAGTTCACCAAGTTCTTCCTGCGTCAAGTTTCTCTCTTTACGAGCTTGTCTAATAGCTTCGCCAAGCAAGTCAATTCGTAACTCCTGCTCAAACGCTTCGCGTTTCGCTGTCCCTCGTTTACCGATATGTTTGTCGGTTATTTCGTCTAGGCTAATTGTTTTCAAAGTTGTCTTTTTCATTTCTTGCGAGTTTTTTGTTCCATGTAAAGTTTTCTTAATCTCTCTGCTTTATCGAGATCTCCTTGCGGAGTTTTATCTGTCTTTTTAATAAGTCCGTGAGTGGAGATAACAATAGTGTCGACCTTGTCTGTTTTGTCCCAAAACGCAAACAGTCGGTAAGCTGTTTTATTATACAAAGTTCTAAACTCCCAAATTTCTTCGGTCAGTTTTTTAAAGAGTTCTTTGTCGCTGGTCACTTGAGCTTTTCTAATGTTATAGATTATCTTCTCTCTTGCTTTTTTGTCAAGGCTGTCGAGAAACTCTGCGGCTTCCTCTAAAAACTGAACTTTGAATTTTTCTGTCACTCGTTAAATATTTCTACAAATATACGAGTTTCCTTATTAGGAAACAAATTTTTCTTAGGAATTGTCGTCTGAAGCTTGCCGGTAACTTTATGGCTATCCATAACTAAGTTATAAATTTAATCCTATTGACACATTTATGCCCGTCTTAAGGAGAAGGTTTCTGAATGAAAAGAAGATTTTTTGAGAAGAAAAATTTAATTCACCACTCCTTCTCTAATTAATTTTAAGTCCATTCCTACCGAGCTTTGATTAATTATGGATTGAATAGTTTGTTTATGTATACTAGGCAATGTATTCTTTTTGTGAAAGAATTTATGAAGCCCCAGCGGGGCGACATCCTGCTAAAACAAACAAGGTGAATGATATTCATCCGCCTTGTTTATAATACTAATTATTTGCTGATGCTTAATTTTCCTTGTTGTAAATTTTGTTCTCCGTTTGAAATACGGTAGAAATAAATTCCATTGGATAAATTTAAATTAGTGATTTCTGTTTTTTGATTGTTTGCTTTTAACGGCATTTCATAAACTTTTTTTCCAGTAACATCATACAGCTCTAATTTAGCTTCTGAATTTAACTGTTCCGAAAATTCAATGTACAATTTATCTTGAGCCGGATTTGGGTAAAGTGAAATGGTATTTTGTAACAATATTTCATCTTCATTGTTTTCCGAATTAGGAATGATTGTTCTTCTTGTTCCTTCTCTTTTTTCGAGAGGTGTACATTCCTCAGAACTTTTTAAATAATCGAACTGACTGATTTCATTGTTTAGATATTGCAATTCATTTGTAATCATACAAATTAAACGATTGGCATAATTCAAATCTTTAGCCAGAATATTTGGTAAAAATTGATTGATGGTAGCCAATGCTTCTGCTCGATGTTCTGCAGAATAATAAATCAATGTTTTTTCGTAAACAGCATGAAGTGAATGCACATAATTATTTTCTGCTTGAGCTTTTGCAAATTTTGCATCTGCAATTTGAAGAACTTTTGAAACTTCTGCACTTAATTCATTAGGTGAAACCTTTATTTCACCTTTTTCGATACCATTAGCTAAAGCAACAAGTATTTTTTTCTCTGCAATGTTTTGTACATACTTATCGCCATCATTAGAAACAGGAAGTGGATATTGTAAAACTTGATACAACATATCTATCGATTCTTTTGTTGCTGTTGAATCAGTTGCAGCAGAATCTAATTTTGCTATAGCCGTTTTTACTGCTTCATTTGTTTTTGTGTTTGTAAAATCGTCTGTGTTTATTGTGTGGCAAGACGGACAAATTTCGAGATAACTTTTCGGACAAGTTGGACAGCTAATGTCCCAATAATTACAAGCAACAATTGGGCTTTGTGAATTTGCAACAAAATGAATTTTATTAGATCCATTTGTTGCATAGGTAGAAGTAACATGAGTATACTTGTCGTCTCCATAACTGGCTTGAAGAGGAAATGTTGTGTTGTTTGTGCTAGCTTGCCATCGGTTGTTATTAGCAGAAATGGGATTAGTTGGTAGCTGTTGTAAAGTACCTTCTATTACTGTATAACCACAATTAGCAAAGTTTGTACATTGCGGACTGTTTATTTGAGTTGTGTTAACTGAATAAAAATCATATGGTCTTAAATCATTATATCCATTTTCGATGTCAATAGAGTGGGCATTGTCTAATTGAATTGTGTTTATTCCATTGTCGCGCGCATCAACATAGCCGCCATTATCTGTAACATTCATGCTTAGGGAACCTCCATTCGAAATGTAAAATCCTGTTATCTGATTTTCTTTTACTTGGCCGCATTTAACTTTTAACAATGTTGGTCCGCCAATTTCATAACCGGTAAAATTGTTGTTATTGGATTTACAATTATTAAAATTAAATTCTATTGGAGAAGAAATAATTTTTACTCCTTCGCCATCATTAAATAGACTATTATTTGCAGTGGAATTAAAATTAGCTAATTCAGCAGTAAAGGTTGGTGTAGTTACAGTATTAAATAATATTCCTTTTCCTTGTGTTCGGATACCGCCCCAAGCTCTTGAATTTGTTACACTTAATGGGTTGCCATATGCAAACAAATTTCCTATCAATCCCACCTTTGGATCAAATTCACAATTGCTGATTTGACAATTTTGTTGTCCCCAAACTGCAACATTCGAATAAGAGTTTGTTCCATTTGGATTGTTTTGAAGCCCTTTAAAGGAAGAGTTAAAAAAACGAACATTTGCATCTGAACTTATATAGCTCATCCCATTCGTGAATGTAAATTCTACGGTGCCATGTTCAATTTTAAATGTATTAATTCCGTTTGATAGCGCTACTTGAAGTAGATCTTGATTTACTTCTACTATTTTATCATTTTTATTAAGCCCTCTTAGTTCAATGCTAGCTGATTGTCCAGGTGATACAACTCTAATTTGATTATAAGGTGCTTGTGAATAATCGGGTTTGCTAAATTTAACATAGCCGCTAGATGAATTTGGATATGTAAATTTAAATATTGCATTATTACCCAATACTAAATCGCCTTGAATTTCAAGCACAGCATTGTTTCCCAAGAGTTGAATAATAGCACCTGCATCATAGAGTAGTGTTGCACCTTTTTCGATGATTACTTTACAATTGTCGTTGATGGTTAAGCGACCATTGTTTTCGATGTGAAGTGTGCTTCCACTTCTTACAATGATGGACGATTCTGGGTTGGCTGAATTACCAACAACAACTTTTCCGGAATTTTTTATTTCAAAAGTGCTGTTGTTACAGACCACTAAATCGGTTTGTACATCTAATTGTTTGCTTGTGGGGATTTGTAAATAATTGATGGAATATTCTTTTAGTTTGATGCCGATAGTTAAATAATCGGAAAACTTCCTTCCGACTGTAACATTCGAATTTAATACTTGCTGTCCATTGCTAGATATAGTGGAATGATTTTTTATTTTTTGCGAAAGTTCTTTCGATTCTGAGCAAGGGCATGTGTTTTCTACATATTCTGGCAAGGATGCTGAGTTTTTGTATATTATTTGATATAAATTATATAAAAGCATATAATCATTACCATTAAACTCGCCATGTGAAGTCACATCTAAAATGCCTTCGCCATCCCATTTAAACGGTGAATACCAATTATCATCTTTAGTTAGTTGTCCTGTTGAAGGATCTTTATAATTATAAGGGCCTTCGCAAGGCGCACTGTTTAAAAAGTTTTCCCAATAGGATTTAGAATGAAAAGGTGCTGTATTGTTTAATGCAGCATACATGATATCGAATAATGGCATGTTCCAATTTTGACCAATTTGAGTAATTTTAGAATGTTGCCAAGTTCCACTAATGGTTGCCAATTGTAATGCCATGTAGGTGTTGTAATTTGGGAAGCAAATTTCTTTTGGTTTTATAATTGAACCCAAAGGAAGAAAAATGGTATCACTTATGATGTTAATACATAGTGAGGGCGAATGTCCACTTAATGAATTAGGTGTAAGTATTTCAGATGAGTTTTGTAATAGTTGCCAATGATTCCCATTTAGATCATCAAGAGGTAAATCTATGCTATATGGGATACAATAATTTCCATCACCAGAAATATCATTCGCACTCCTTTTGAATCTATAGGCGTTATTTGCAAATGACGATGTGTAATCATTTCCAGTTATTATTTCGGATATTCTAGCTATTGGATAAGCAAAAGGACGAATTTCACTTTTTTGACCTTGATTAAAACTGCCACATAAATCATTTATTACGGGGTTAAAAACTGTCCAGTTTTCTGTCACATTACATGTATTACTTATAGTATCTGGACTACCTGGGAAAAAGATGACAGGTCCAAGTGGAGGTGTTACTCCTGGATTCCAGCCTATTGGGAAAGTGTTACTGTTAAGTTCAATTATTTTGTATTCTTCTGTTCTTGAGTGTAAGGCTGTAATATGATTCATGTACCGTTCTGTCATTTGTTTGATTTTATCATCAATGTAAAAACCAGCATCCAATGGTGTTGGTTTTACAAAGGTATGTCCAACAAATTTTTTTATAAATGCAAATCCCTGAAGTATACCGAGTAATTGGTCTTGACTCATTTCATTATCGCAGCGTTGAGCTAAATTTTTTACTGGAATCATATCATTATAATAACCGGAGGTAAGTGCATCATACCTGTCTCGTGGGTCTTCTGTTATTGTATATTGGTTGTTCCAATTTTGAATAAATGGAGCATCAATATCATCACGTATAAAAAAGCCGTTATAATTTATTGGTTGTGCAGATTGAATAAATCGTTCAGCATAACCATCAATTCGTTCTATTGCGTTTATTGCATAGTACAATTCGTTTAGTGTTGCTGTTGTATTTTGGTTTGCATCTACTTGTAATTTGTATTGTGTTGCTAAAACCGCTAAATAGTTTCCTTGATTTGCAGGTGCATCAGCCCATTTTCTGTATCCATAATTTGGTTGCATGTTTGGAAATGCATTGCCGCCTACATTCGAATTTTCATTGGAAGGATTGTTGTCTATGTTAATACAATTGATTCCTTCGCCTTCATTAGAACCGACTTTTACAAATTGTTTTAGGTACCGATCTCGGTAATTCCAGTACTTTTTTAAATTTTCTTCTTCGTTTTGCCCCTTGACATTTAGGCAAAAGATTCCTAGTGCAAGTGCGCAGAGCGCCTTGCCTAATACATTTTTTGTCATTTTTATTTTTTTAGATTATTGAACTATATGGTATCTGATTAGATATTGCATTTTATTAATTAAATTGAACTGGCTGTGGTCGGTAATTCGGATTTTAACAATCCCAATGTTTTTTGCTATGTAATAATCAGTTCTAGGATTTAACAAACCATAACCACTATAAAAATGACTTTCTGAAGCATTTTCAGTGTCTTGAAAATGAGCGACACAGTTGAAATTTATGCCTAATATGTTTATACTATCGTACTTGAATTTAAAATAAGTAGTTCCAGGAGATGCATAATATCCTATTGGGTATCGAACATCAAAAATATTTGACATCAAATAGGAGGTTCCTACGTAATCACCAGGTTTAATTTTTTTTCTTTGTACTCCAATTAATTTATTTTGTGTATCAGGATTATTATCGGTACTGCCATAATACCCCATATCAATCACATAATCGTAATTATAAGCATCGGTAAAATTATGGGAGTGAAATTCATATTGCATATAATCACCTTCA